>Ga0268278_1000008_pt1 | contig 249569 bp, 247 predicted proteins | sample saktaG_3_FD_190135 | JGI IMG/M metagenome (GOLD analysis project Ga0268278, IMG submission 190135) | Saline water microbial communities from Sakinaw Lake, British Columbia, Canada - sak_2010_1_5_55m | ecosystem: Environmental > Aquatic > Non-marine Saline and Alkaline > Saline ...
TTACCAGTTTCACCGCTTCCTCTCGAAACTCCTTCGTGTACCTTCCCTGTGGAATCCCTTTCATTCTGACACCTCCGTCTTTCTATTTTACCCGACTTTGGTGTCCTTTAAATCCATCCTACCTCACCCCAGACAGAAGGAAACTAAACTAAACTAAACTAAACTAGTACTTAGTTGCAGCAGTCAGCGTTATGTTGGTTGCCCTTGTCAAAAACGACCTGACAGGCGTAAAAGCCAGTCCTATCGTGACGTTTATTTCCACAACTAAGCACTAGCCTAGTTAACTTGGTGTGTTTATCTGCCGATATAGGTTAAGGGCTTCATCAAAGGTTAGTGACTGAGCATAATGGCTAACCATATCTGGAGACTCCCAGTCACCAAGAGCTTGGACTATACGAGTAGATAGACCTGATTTAACCTGGTGAACACAGAATCCTCTCCTGAAACTATGAGCATTACATCGGATACCAGTAGCTTGTCCTAGCCTTTGAAGTATGGTTTGAATACCTTCTGATGATATTCCCAGACTATCATGTGTGGAGAACCATTCTTTCACAATACCATTGCCAGCTAGAGCCTTACGATAGCGATTACCTTTACCCAGGATAATAACAGTTCCCTCACTCCAATTAAAGGCACTTGCTTTTACATTTGCACACTCGGAAAGTCTCATCCCCGAAGACCATAGGAGATTGAGTGTGACCTTATCTCTTTCTGTAAGAAAATGCTCTACTAATGTGGTTAATTGTTCCTCGCTAATTGCTGGTAGTATCTTCTTTTGTCGTCTTGGTGGTAATACCTTCTCTATTGGGTTAGTTGGAAGATAATCGGTAAGATATAACCACCGGCAGAGAGTTTTGATGCATCTATAGTAATTGTGTTTGGCATTACCGCAAGTGAGAGAATTGAGATAGGTGTTGATACCTTCTGGAGTTAATGGATAACCTATAAACCTATCAAGAGCTAGGTGATAGACATTTATTGTCTTTGGACTTGTACCTGAGGCTCTAGAGTTGAGGAACTGTTCGAGGATTTCTTTTGTGAACTTTTGTGAACTTTTTGAGGCTAACTCATCTAATCTATTGGAGCGGGAGACGGGACTCGAACCCGCGACAACCTGCTTGGAAGGCAGGGACTCTGCCAACTGAGTTACTCCCGCACAGCTAGTTCGCAGCTAGATTTTACGCCAAAATCCTATGCAAAAGCAAACTGTGGTATAAATGCTGGCGATGCACAGTGCAGGTCATCTTGAGCAAGGAGCGGCCATCTGAAAGAAGAAAGGAAACACCCTTTTAGTCTTCGTCGTAGTCCCGCTCACCGAATATCCTAGTCCCGAGCCTGACGACATTGGCGCCTTCCTCAATCGCGACCTGGTAGGAATTGGTCATCCCCATCGAGAGGTATTCCATCTCAACACCGGGTAAATTGAGCCCTTTAAGCCGCTCGAATATCTTCCTTGTCTCCACGAAATAAGGCCTTGCGTCCTCGGGGTCGCCAAAGCGAGGCCCCATCGTCATAAGTCCCATCACCTTTATATTCTTAAAGGCCCCTAGCGCTTTCACCAGCGCTTCGACATCCTCGGGCAGGACACCCGACTTCTGCTCTTCCCGCCCGCTGTTTACCTCAATCAGTACCGGCATCACCTTCCCAATCAGGTCACACTGCCCATCAATCACCTGCGCCAGCTTCACCGAGTCCACCGTCTCCAGCATATCAAACAGCGCCACCGCCTTTTTCACCTTGTTTCGCTGGAGATAGCCGATGAAATGCCACTTCGCCCTATCCCCTACCACCCCACGTGCCGCCTCGGCCTCCTGGACATAGTTTTCGCCGATTATCGCTACCCCGGCACTAACCGCCTCCATAATCTCCTCAGGCGTCCTGGTCTTCGCCGCCGCCACCAGCCTGACCCCCTCCGGCAACCGGTCCAGGATACGGCGCACATTCTCTTTAATCACTTTATACCCCCGAGGGGTGTGTCCCCTTACTTCTCCTATTCTAGGCTACGCTCAGCCCTTTTTCAATTCCTCCCGCCTCCCCCGACCAAACGGCCACACCCTCTCCATTCCTTGATAGCCCTCCGACCATGTGCTATCATAACAGCGCTAATTACGAACGCAAAGGATGAAGCAGCAGATGCCCCCGATAGTTTCGATTGTTGGTAAAGCCAGGACAGGAAAGACGACCCTCATCGAGAAACTGGTGGGGGAGCTAAAATCAAGAGGCTACCGGGTAGCCACCATCAAGCACACTCCCCGGGGGGCAGGCTTCGATGAGCCGGGTAAGGACAGCTGGCGCCACATTCAGGCCGGAAGTGAGGCGACCGCCATCGCTTCCCCCGATAAACTGGTGCTCATCAGACCCACGACGCAGACGCTTACCCTTGACGGGATAGCACGCTTCTTCGGTGAGGACTACGACATCATCCTTACCGAAGGCTTCAAGCAGGATAGCGCCCCCAAGATAGAGGTCCACCGCCGGAAAGCCGGACCACCCCTCAGCGCGGTCAGGAAACTCATCGCCATCGCCACCGATGAGCCGCTGGAGACAAAAGCCAGGCAATTTCCCTTAGAAGATATCCAGGGGCTGGCCGACCTTATCGAGAACGGCTTTCTCAAGCCGAAACGGGAACTATTCTCCGTCTATATTAACCACACCCCCCTTCCCTTAAGCAGCTTTCCCCGGGAAATTATCACCAATACCATTCTTGCCCTGCTCTCTTCGCTGAAAGGGGTGGAAAAGATTAAAAGCCTTGAAATCTTCTTGAGAAAGAAGGCCAACCCGAAATAGGCGATGACAAGAGTGGCATGACCGCAGAACAGACTCACATCAAGCGGGAAACAGGAAAGGTCCTCTCCAGGCTGGGAAGAAAAAGGGGGGACCTGGTGCCCATTCTGCAGCAGCTCCAGCAGCGTCTTGGCTACCTCCCCCGCCGGGCAATGGCAGAGATTGCCCGCTCCCTCGATATCCCGGAGATGGATGTCTACGGTGTGGTGACCTTCTATAACCAGTTCCGCCTCACCCCACCGGGAAGGCACTCAATCAGGGTCTGCCTGGGGACTGCCTGCCACATGAAGGGTGGCTATATTACCCTGGACGCCTGGAAAAGAAGGCTGAGCGTTAACCCCGGGGAGACCACCCCCGACCGTGAGTTCGACCTGGACACCGTCGCCTGCGTGGGCTGCTGCGCGATGGCGCCGGTAACCGTGGTTGATGATAAAGCACAGGGCGAGGTTACTCCGACAAGGGTAGACGGCATCCTGCTGCCGTTCCAGCCCGAGAAAGAGAAGGAAGATGGGAAAGACCGGTGACAGCGGCCCCCCTCAGGGCGGTGCCCCGGCCTTTCCGGAAATAAAAAGCCGCGCCCTGGCCCGCTGGCATAAGCTGTGGAACAGCGGAAAGCCGCTTATCCTGGTGGGCACCGCTACCTGCGGCCGGGCCGCCGGGGCAGTAGAAGTGCTCCAGGCGATAAAAGAGGAGCTCGGAAGGCAGGACCTGGACTGTCCCATAGTCGAGGTGGGGTGCATGGGGCACTGCTACGCCGAACCCATCGTCACTATCAGTAAGCCGGGCTACCCCCCTATCTGCTACGGACACGTAAACGAGGTGATTGCCGGGCGGCTGGTGCGAGAATTTATCACCGGCGATGACCCCTGCCTCGAGTTCGTTCTCGGTGCCCTGGAAGAAAACGAGCTTGTCCCCAGCTTCTCCGATTTCCCCCGCGCCCGGTTTGAGAAAAGAATCATCCTCAAAAACTGCGGCTATATCGACCCCACCGATATCGACCACTACCTCGCCCGCGGCGGCTATGCGGCGCTGGCGAAGGCGCTCGGGATGCCTCCGGAGGAGATTATCAGCGAAGTCAAAAGCGCGGGGCTGAGGGGAAGGGGCGGTGCCGGCTTTCCCACCGGGGAAAAGTGGGAGACCTGCCGTCGCTCGCCAGGCAGACCGAAGTATGTAATATGTAACGGCGACGAAGGCGACCCCGGCGCCTTTATGGACAGGGCCATCCTGGAGAGTGACCCCCACTCGGTGATAGAGGGAATGCTCATCGCCGGCTATGCCAGCGGCGCCCGGCACGGCTATATCTACGTCCGCGCCGAGTATCCCCTGGCAGTAGCGCGGGTCCGGACTGCCCTGCGCCAGGCGAGGAAACTGAATCTCACCGGTAAGAATATCCTGGGCAGCAATTTCAGCTTTGATATCAGGCTGTTTTCCGGCTCGGGGGCATTTATCTGCGGCGAAGAGACGGCGCTCATTGCCTCCATCGAGGGAAAACCGGGTATCCCCCGCTACCGCCCCCCTTACCCCGCCGTTAAGGGACTGAACGGGAAACCCACCGTTATCAATAACGTCAAGACCCTCGCCTGTGTACGCCATATAATCGAAAATGGCGCCGGGTGGTTTGCCGGCACCGGCAGCGGGAAAAGCAAGGGTACCGCCGTCTTTGCCCTTGCCGGCAAGGTGGTAAGTACCGGCCTGGCCGAGGTGCCGATGGGTACCACCCTGCGCCAGCTCATCTTCGATGTCGGCAGTGGCATTACCGGGGGCAAACGCTTCAAAGCCGTCCAGGTCGGCGGTCCTTCCGGGGGCTGCCTGCCCGAGTCTGCCCTCGACCTGCCCATCGACTTCGACTCCCTCCAGGCGGCCGGTGCCATGATGGGTTCAGGAGGAATGGTAGTACTGGACGAGGACGACTGCATGGTTGAGTTGGCCCGCTACCTCACGGAGTTTACCCAGAGGGAGTCCTGCGGCAAGTGCACCCTGTGCCGGCTGGGAACGAAGCAGATGCTAGAGGTCCTGGGTGAAATCACCGCGGGAAAGGGGAGACCCGGAGATATCGATATGCTCATCGAGCTGGCGGAGGATATAAAGGCAGGGTCACTATGCGGTCTGGGAAAGACAGCACCCAACCCGGTACTGAGTACCCTGCGCTATTTCCGTGACGAATACGAGGTCCACCTTAAAGAGGGACGCTGCCCGGCACTGATGTGCCGGGACCTCATCGCCTACTACATCATTCCCGAGAGGTGTGAGCGCTCCTGCGATGCCTGCGTCGGCACCTGCACCGTGGAGGCAATCTCAACCGATAAAAAGAGGATAAAGGTCATCGACCAGGAAAAGTGCGTCAAGTGCGGCACCTGTCTCGATGCCTGCCCCCCCCAGTATAGTGCCGTGGTGAAGCTATCGCCGCCAGACCGGGTACCAGCTTAAAGGACAATTGAGATGAAGACTGTTTCGCTGACCATCGACGGCCGGAAAATAAGCGCTCCCCGCGGAGAGAAGCTTCTCTGGGCAGCGCTGAATAGCGGCATCTATATCCCCAACCTGTGTGCCCTCAGGGACAACCCGGAGCCGGCTGCCGGCTGCCGTTTGTGCTTCGTCGAGGTAGCGGGTAAGGACGAGCCGGTTACCGCCTGCACCGAAGTGGTAGCCGAGGGCATGGTGGTAAACACCAGGGGGACAGCGGCGCTAAGACTGGCACACACCGCCTTTGCGCTGCTGATGTCATCCTGCGCCGCGGACTGTGCTCACTGTGCCAAGAACAGACGCTGCGAGCTCCAGAAAATAGCCCGCCATCTCGGCATGAAACTTAAATCAAAGCGCTTCCGGGAGCTCCGCCGGGAGTTACCCGTCGACCGCAGCAGTCCCGTATTTACCTACGACCCCAACAAGTGCGTGCTCTGCGGGCGGTGCGTATGGGTATGCCGGGAGCAGTTGGGCATCGGCGCCATCGGCTTTGCCTACCGCGGCTTCCGACGGGTAGTGACCACCTTCGGCGGGGAGTCTATTGCCGACTCGAGCTGCCGGGGCTGCGGTGACTGTGTTTCCGTCTGTCCCACCGGAGCCCTGGTCTTCAAAGATGATAAAGAGCCTGAAAAGCAAAAGATGGAAGACGGTCTCTCGGCGGCTTCTGTCACCGCCAACCTCAAGACCCGTTTTATCGGCCGGAGGGTCCTCTACTACCCCCGCCTTACCTCAACCATGGAGGCGGCAAAAAAGGAAGCCGGGGGTGGGGCAGCCGAAGGAACGGTTATTATCGCCGGTGAGCAAACGCGGGGCAAGGGGCGGATAAAGCGCACCTGGCTATCGCCCCCGGGTAATATTTCCCTGTCCATCATCCTCCACCCCGACATTTCTCACCTGCCGTCACTTATCATGCTTGCTTCCCTGGCGGTAGCCCGCAGCCTCAGGAAGGTTACCGGACTGGAGGCACAGATTAAGTGGCCCAACGATGTCCTTATCAACGGCCGGAAGGTGTGCGGCATCCTGATTGAAAGCGATGTCCGGGGGAAGAGAGTGGACTACTCTACTATTGGCATCGGGATAAATGTTAACTTCATGCCTTCTTACTTTCCCGAGGTCTCAGCCAGCGCCACCAGCCTTGCCGATGAGCTGGGGAGAAGCGTATCCCGCCTGGATATCCTCCGGCAACTGCTGGTGGAAACAGAAAAGCTCTACCTTGCCTTGCGGGTGGGGGAATCTATCTTTGAGGAATGGCGGGACAACCTGGTAACCCTGGGAAAAAGAGTTTATGTAAAGTCGGGTGAGACCACCATAGAGGGCACCGCCGAGTCAGTTGCCCCGGACGGCAGCCTCCTGCTGCGCCGGCCAGACGGAAGCCTGGCCAGGATTGTGGCCGGGGATGTTACCCTGCGTGACCGGACGTAGCTCTCCGGAGCCTGCCCTGGTGAGCAGGCTCCGGGCTCAACACGTCACCGCTAGCTACTTAGCTTCTTTTTTACCCGGCTCCGCCCCTTCCTTCTTCATAAACATGGAAATGAGGTCAATCGGCAGGGGGAAGATAAGGGTGCTGTTCCTCTCCGAGGCAATCTCGGTCAGCGTTTGCAGGTAGCGAAGCTGAAGTGTGGTCGGCTCCTTAGCGATAATAGCACCGGCTTGGGCCAGTCTCTCTGATGCCTGGAACTCACCATCGGCGTGGATGATTTTAGCCCGCCGCTCCCTCTCGGCCTCTGCCTGGGCCGCCATAGAACGCCTCATCTCCTCAGCGAGCTCAACCTCCTTAATTTCAACGGTGCTGACCTTGACTCCCCAGGGGTCGGTATGCTCGTCGACTATCTGCTGCAGCTGCTGGTTAAGCTTTTCCCTCTGTGCCAGCAGTTCATCGAGCTCAGACTGCCCCAGCACATTCCGCAGGGTAGTCTGGGCTATCTGCGAGGTAGCCCTGATGTGGTCCAGGACCTTAACTACCGAAGCCTCAGGGTCAACCACCCTGAAATACACGACGGCGTTTACCCTGACGGTAACATTGTCCCTGGTGATGACCTCCTGAGAAGGTACATCCATCGTCACCACCCTCAGGTCAACCTTCACCATCCGGTCAACAAAGGGAATGATGAAAAATAGGCCGGGCCCCCTGGCTCCAACCAGCCGTCCCAGGCGAAAGATGACCCCCCGCTCATACTCGGTCACAATCTTAATCGTCATCGGCAGGATTAAGAGCACAACTAAGACAATAACACCAATGATAATTGGACTCATTTGTTTACCTCCTTATGCTATTTTTTCTTGCTCACCCGCAGTATCAAGCCATCGACTCTGTTTATAATCACCTCCTCCCCGACTTCCACCCGACCTGTCTCTGATACTGCTGTCCAGCGTTCACCCTGAATGAAAACCACCCCTTTGGGCCCCAGGGCCACCTTGACCTCAGCCGTCTTGCCTGCCAGGTCTTCCCTGCCCGCGGATACCTGGCGCCGGTGAGCCCGGACCCCCCAGATAATGGTGATGGCAAAGAAAACGGCGATACAAACTATCCCGGTGACAACCACCCACGGGGCCACCTGAAACCAACTGGCGTCTATTTGAAACAATGGAAACCCTCCCTAAAACAAGATTTCGGAATAAGCACGGCCACGGCTAAAACAATCAGGCCCACTTAGCTACCCTTTTCCTGTTCCTGCCTGGTTACATATAGCTGTAAGCCATCCACCCTGATGATAGTCACCTTTTCCCCGGCTTCCAGCCGCCCCGCTTCCGATATTGCTGTCCAGCGCTCGCCCCTAAAGAAGACCGTCCCCTCAGGGTCAAGAGCTACCTTGACAAGGGCCGTTTTCCCTACCAGTTCTTCCCTGCCGGTAGTCGCCTGGCGACGGTGAGCCCGGACCACCCGGGTAACGACGAAGGCAAAGAAAACGGCAACACAAACGGCGATTCCGATAATCAGTCCTATGTCCACCTGAAATAAAGGTCCTCCTTTAAACAAGATTAAAGAGCCAATAACCAGTGAGACAATACCTCCCGCGGTCAACAGACCAAAGCTCGTGGTAAACACCTCCGCGACAAACAGGCCGAAGGCCAGAATTACGAGGAGTAGCCCGGCGTAGTTTACCGGCAGCATCCCCAGCGAATAGAAGGCAAGCAGTCCGGAGATGGCACCAACCACACCCGGGAAAATGAGCCCCGGGTTTGTAATTTCAATAAGAATACCAAGTGAAGCCAGGCTCAGCAGGATATAGGCGATGTTCGGGTCAGCGATGGCATAAAGAAATCTCTCAATCGTACTCATATCAACATCGTTGATGACAGCCCCCCGGGTATTCAGGGTAACCACCCCACCACCAAGCATGGTTACCTCCCTGCCATCAAGCTGAGAAACGAGACTGTCGAGGTCGGGGGCGACCATATCGATAACATTAAGCCCCAGCGCCTCCTGTTCGGTAGCGGAAACGCTCTCCCTGACCGCTTCTTCCGCCCATTCCATGTTGCGCCCGTGGGCTTCGGCAATACTCCTGATATAGGCGGCAGCGTCATTCACCACCTTCTCTTCCATCGCCTCCGACATTGCGGCTTCACCCTCGGTACCTATCGACACCGGGTGCGCCGCCCCGATTGCGGTGTTCGGCGCCATGACGGCGACGTGGGCCGCCATGGTAATAAACACCCCCGCCGAAGCCGCCCGGGCCCCCGAGGGGGAGACATATACCACGACCGGGACATCGGCATTAACAATCTCCTTCACAATATCACGCATGGAGGTATCCAGGCCACCGGGGGTATCCAGCTGGATGATACAGGCCACGGCACCATCTTCCTCAGCCTCCTCAATGCCGCGCGCAACATAGTCAACCAGGACGGGATTGATGGTCCCCTTGACATGAAGCACATCAACCCTGGGGGTAGACGCCTGGGCATCAATAGCTATCAAGGCACATACCAGCACGCCCAGCAGCAACGCAATCCGTATGATTTTGGGCATAACTCAAGCCCTCCTAAACAGCCTGTAATAAGAAATTGTATCTTGATTACCGCCATATTGCAAATAAAACGGAGACCAATCCTATCCCCCGGCTCACCAGTCATGTGAATAAATACCGTAGCTTGAACAGGGGGGCGAAGTGGTGTAGAATTTATGCACTATTGGTGGCAGGGTGCGAAATGAGAGTCCAGAGATGTAAAGGGACCCGGGACCTGTCCCCCGAGGAAATGGAGGCCTTCCGCCTCATCGAGGGGACATTTAGAAAGTGCTGTCTTGACTGGGGTTACAGGGAGGTCAGAACACCGACCCTGGAATACCTCCACCTGTTTACCTCGACCGGGACGCTCACCCCCGGCATGCTGGGTAAAGTATACTCCTTCCTTGACTGGAACGGCTGGAGCGGGGAGAGAGTAGTCTTAAGACCTGACGGCACCATCCCGGTCGCCCGGCTCTACATTGAGAGCATGGAGCAAAACCAGCTCGCCAGGCTCTTTTACGTCGCCAACGTCTTTATCTTCGAGGCAACGGGGGAAGACACTCGCGAGAGATGGCAGTGCGGGGTTGAGCTTATCGGAGCGGGGTCACCCCTGGCCGATGTGGAACTCGTAATGCTGGCCCTGGAAATCGTGGCAAAGCTGAAGCCGGGCGATGTAGAGCTGAGGCTGTCCCATGCCGGTCTGATAAGAGGGCTGCTCACCAGGTTGGGGCTAAGTGCGGGAGAGCAGGCCAGAGTATTTGACCAGGTCCTGGATGGGGACCAGGATGCCCTTGCCCGGCTAAAGACAGGGAAACCCGAGCTGAGGAAAGTCCTGCCGCCCCTGCTGGACACCAGGGGACAGTCAGCAGGATTTCTTAACAACCTGAAGGCAGTGTTTACCCGGGACCTGGCGGAACTTGCGCCCCCCCTCGATAATTTCATAAGCATTACCGAACTGCTTGAGACCCTGGGGTGCCGTTACCAGATTGATATCGCTTCCGGAAGAGGCTTTGAATACTATACCGGCCTTATTTTCCAGCTCTATAAAGGTGGGAGGAAGATAGGCGGTGGGGGAAGATATGATGCCCTCATCCCGCTGATGGGAGGCAGGAGTACCCCTGCCTCCGGCTTCGCCCTCTACCTTGACTCCCTGATGGACCTGATAAGGCCGCAAACCCCGACCGGGACCGGGCGGCAAAGGGTCCTGGTCAGGACAGGACCAGAGACAGCCGCGAAAGGTTTCAGCCTCGCTCAGCGCCTGCGTCAAGCTGGCTATGTGGCCGAGCTCGACCCGGGAGGCCAGGAGCCGGCTAATATGAGCTGGGCTCTTGATATTCGCAGTAAAGCTCCGCGCTTTATCCTGACCAACCGGACCCGGAACCAGCGGTCCGAGGTACAAACTATCGCTGAAGTCCTGAAGCTATTGAGCAAAGAGGAGCAGGGGTAAAGGGGACAAGGTGGATACACAATCTCAGATAAAGATAGCCCTGCCTAAAGGCAGGGCTCTGGCTGAGACAGCCGCCCTGCTCCACAGAGCCGAATGGGGAATCAGCGGTTACCACGAAGGGGGGCGCCTTTACCGTCTCAAATCCCGCCGCTTTCCCAACCTGCTGGCCAGGGTATTCCACGAGAAGGATATCCCGATTCAGGTAGCGGTGGGAAACTATGACCTGGGGATTTGCGGCCGCGACTGGGTTGAAGAGCTCCTGGCTAAATATTCCAGTTCTGCTCTAGTCAAGGTAGAAAACCTGGGATACGGAAAGGGTAACCTGTACCTGGCTTCCAGCCAGTACGGGAAGCTATCCACCGCTAAAAAGGTCCGGGCAGAGCCCGCTCTAATCCGCATCGCCAGCGAGTATCCTAACCTGGCTGAGTCCCTTGCCCTAAACCTCAGGCTAAAGCGCTTCAGTGTCTTCCCCCTGTGGGGAGCGGCGGAGGTCTATCCCCCGGAGAGTGCTGACCTGGTGCTGGTCCCTGCCCGGACAGAAGCCGAGCTTTTAACCTACCGGCTAACGCCGCTAACCAAAGTCCTTGATTTCAGCACCTACCTCATCGCCAACAAGTACAGCTGGGAGACAAAGGACATGGGAAGCATGCTGGCTGCCATTTACGACAGCCTGGCGGTCAGCGAGCAGCCTCCTCCGGTCGGCGCTGTAAGCACCCCGGAAATAACCGGACAATACGCAATCAAAGAAACGGACGAGAATACAGTGCGCCTTGCCCTACCTGATGGGCATCAACAACTGCCCACCCGGCAACTGCTGGACAGGGCCGGTGTCGAGGTCAACGACTACCCGTCAGCCGGTGACAACCGCCGGCCGGCCTGCAACCTGGCTAATACCACTATTAAGGTGATTAGACCCCAGGACATGCCGCTTCAGGTAGCCAACGGAAACTTTGACCTGGCCATCACCGGCAGGGACTGGTTAATGGAGCACCTCTTTCGGTTTCCGTCCAGTCCGGTGAGAGAGCTTCTAGACCTTAAGCTGGGCAAGGTAAGGATAGTAGCCGTGGTAAGTCAGGATTTAGCGGTTAGCGATGTCCAGAATCTAAGGCAGGCCATCGCTGAAAGCTCGGTGCCGCTCAGAGTGGCTTCAGAGTATATCAACATCGCCGATAAGTACGCCCGCGACAATCACCTCGGAGCCTACCGGGTGGTCCCCACCTGGGGGGCCAGCGAGGCTTTTCTGCCCGAAGACGCCGACCTGCTGATTGAGAACACCCAGACAGGGCGGACGCTGGCCCGGCACAACCTTAAGATTATTGATACCCTCTTTGAGTCTTCAGCCTGCCTCATTGGTAACACCAGCGAGGCAACAAGTCCATCTCAAAGAGAACGGATTGACTCGATTACGCAGATGCTGCGTAACGCAGTGAGGAACGCTTAAAATGAAAATTATTGAGGGTTTTGAGGCCGCTAAATCGATACTGTCACGGCGGACCCCGGCTGAGCTTTACTCGGTTTCCCCGGCGCTGCGGCAGAGGCTAAAAGAGACATTCGGCGCCGAAATCGAGCTGGAGCAGGCGGTCCGACAGATTATTGACGGGGTGCGAAACAGGGGCGATGCCGCCCTTCTTGACTACACTCTCAAGATTGACGGGGTTAAACTAGCATCGCTGGAGGTGGACAAAGACCAGGTATCCAGCGCTTACCACGAGATAGACCGGGAACTGGTATCCGCCCTCGAACTGGCAGCGGAGCGAATACGCCACTTCCACCAGGAGCAAAAGAATAGCATTTTGAAGGGGGCAGGTGACCTGGAGGCAAGTCAGCTAATACGACCCCTGGAGCGCGCCGGCATCTACGCCCCCGGCGGTACCGCCAGCTATCCATCAACCGTACTGATGACGGTCATCCCGGCCAGGGTGGCCGGGGTGGGGGAGGTTATCCTGACGACGCCACCCGGAACGAGCGGGGCAGTCCCCCCGGCCACACTGGTGGCGGCTGATATTGCCGGCGCTGACCGTATCTTCGCCATCGGGGGCGCCCAGGCAATCGCCGCCCTTGCCTTTGGCACCGAGTCCGTCCCCCAGGTAGATAAAATCTGTGGGCCGGGTAATATCTTCGTCGTCTGGGCCAAGAAACTGGTATACGGGGTAGTCGATATCGACGGTCTCCAGGGGCCAAGCGAGGTATTAATTATCGCCGACAGGACAGCCAGCCCTGAATACTGCGCCGCCGACCTCCTGGCCCAGGCCGAACACGACCCCCTGGCTTCAGCCATTCTGGTAACTACCTCACCACCGCTGGCGGCCGAAGTTAACCGTGAGGTAGAGCGGCAACTGAAGGGCCTGGAGCGTCAGGCCATCGCCGCCCAGGCCCTGGAAAACAGAGGGGTAATTGCCATCGTCAGTAACATGGATGAGGCTATTGAGCTGGCTAACCTTTATGCCCCCGAACACCTCTCCCTGATGGTGGAAAAACCAACTGCCTCCGTTCCCAGAATAACCAATGCCGGGTGTATATTTACCGGTGAGGACTCAACCGTCGTCCTGGGCGACTACGTGGCCGGACCGAGCCATGCCCTGCCTACGGGAGGTACTGCCCGGTTCGGCTCACCACTCAATATATGTGATTTCATTAAGTTTATAAATGTGGTCAGTATAGACAGGGCCGGTCTGAAACAACTGGGCCCGGCGGCATCAACCATCGCCCGGGCCGAGGGACTCGAGGCCCATGCCCGGGCTGTGGAAAGGCGGCTGAAAGCAGAGTAAACAGGCCTGACCGGGCCGCCAGTCAGTTTGACAATCACGGGTCTCTCATCTAGACTGATTACGAATCCCCTTCAATATGTCTTCTGCCGGCAAAGGAGGGTTAGCTGTGGTTAAGTTTCATTTCATCCCCCGCGAGGAGAAGTTTTTTGACCTGTTCGAGGATAGCACCCGGAATATGGTAGCAGCATCCCGTGAGCTGAAGGAGATGGTTGATACCTGGGAAAATATTGAGGAGAGGGTAGCTAAAATAACCGAGCTGGAGCATAGAGGGGATGAAATCACCCACCAGATTATGGCACAACTGCACCGCACCTTCGTCACCCCCTTTGACAGGGAAGATATCGCTCTACTGGCCCACTCACTGGACGACGTAACCGATTTTATCCAGGCGACAGCCGACGCCATGCTGGTATATAAGATAGAGCAGCCCACCTCCCGGGCAAAGGAGCTGGCCAATGTTATCCATCAGGCGGTAACCGAGGTGGAGAGGGTAATCCCCCAGCTAAGGGGTCACCTTAAATTAAGCCTGATTCTCAAGCGGTGTGTCGAGATTAACCGGCTGGAGAACGCAGCCGACAGGATATTCCGCTCCGCAGTGGCCGAGCTTTTCGACGACTCAAAGGACGCGGCCTATATTATCAAATGGCGCGAGATTTACGAACAGATGGAGAGCGCCACCGACAGGTGCGAGGACGTGGCTAACGTCCTCGAAGGGGTAGCCCTCAAGCATGCCTGACCCTTCGCTCTTGATTCTTGGCTTCATTATCATCCTGGCTATTGGCTTTGGCGTAACCAACGGCTTCAACGATGCCGCCAATGCCATTGCCACCGCGATTGGTACCCGTGTTCTTTCCCCCAGAAATGCTATAGTAATGGCTGCCTGCTGCAATTTTGCTGGCGCAGCTACTGGCACAGCCGTTGCCATAACCATTGGGAAAGGTATTCTAGCCCCGGAAGTTATCTCAGAGTTTGGCTATATGCCAATAGTTGCCGCTCTAGTCTCGGTCATTATGTGGACTACCCTGGCTACCTACTATGGCCTGCCGGTGAGTTTAAGTCATGGCTTTATTGCCGCGCTGGCAGCCGCCGGGATAGCCCTGGCAGGTAGTGAAGCTGTAATGTGGGGATGGAGCTCCCGTTTGTCACAGACCCTATCAGCAGTAGTGACGGCTCCTCTCCTCGGCTTTATGGCTGGCTTTACGCTGATGATTATTCTATTCTGGGTCTTCCGGCGAAGTGCCCCAGCCAGAATACGGGGCCTCTTTAGCAATCTGCAAATCCTTTCTACCGCCTTCACGGCTTACAGCCATGGCTTGAATGATGGTCAGATGCCTATAGGTGTCATCACCATGGCACTGGTGATTTATAGCGGTCAAACCGGCCTGTGGGACAATATCCCATGGTGGGTAATAACTATATCAGCTTTAGCCATTAGCTCAGGTATGGCTATCGGAGGCTGGCGGGTTATTAAAACACTGGGAATGAAGGTTACCACCCTTAGACCTGTTCACGGCTTTGCCGCTCAAGCCTCAGCGGCTACCGTTATCTGGGTAGCTTCACAACTGGGCATTCCGGTAAGCACTACCCATTGCATAAGCACCGCCATCATGGGGGTGGGAGCAACACGGCGGCTTTCGGCAGTACGGTGGGGGGTGGCAGGCAACATCATCGCCGCCTGGATAATAACCTTCCCTGTCTGTGCCGGGCTCGGATACCTGTTTGCCTGGTTACTGCAGATGGTGTTTTAGCCTATAGAGAAACCCGTCTCGCCGCCACCCGGCATTTCTCAGCGGTAACAATCGCCTTAATATCGGCCACCGCCCGCCTAATTCCACCCTGCTTATTTATCACAACGTAGTCAAACAGGGATAACTTTTTTGCCTCTTCTTCGGCAGTCCTCAGGCGTAAATCCAGGTCAAAAGGTGATTCAGTATGGCGCTGCTTGAGCCTGGCTACAAGCTCCTCTATCGATGCCGGCATGAGAAAAATAAATACCGCCTGCGGCAGGATTTTCTTGATGGTAGCGGCTCCCTGAATATCAACCTTCACCACTACATCTTTTCCCTTAACAAGTGCCTGCTTCAGCGGCTCCCGGGGTACGCCATACCAGTTGCCATAGACATTTGCCCACTCCAGCAGCTCTTCATGCTCAATCATCTCCTGGAAGCTCTCTGCCGAAGTGAAGTAGTAGTCTATATCACCCTTTTCACCCGCTCGCCTGGGTCGCGTGGTTACAGTGGTGATATATTCAAAAGGATAGCCCAGTTCCCTCATCAGTCCCAGGACGGCATCCTTACCGGCCCCCGACGGGCCGGAAAGGACCACCAGCAGCGGTTGTGTCACTCGGTCGAACCGGGCTTTATCCTGATAGCTCGTCCCTTTCATCACTCTGTTCCGGCCTTAACAGCGGCCCTCCCCGACTAGCCTGCAACCTGCCGGCAATAGTCTCCGGAGCCAGGGCTGCCAGGATAACATGCCCGCCTTCGGTAAAGATAACCGCCTTGGTCCTCCTGCCATTGGTCATATCTATCAGCAGGCCTTTGTTTCTTCCTTCCTGGATGGTACGCCTCGTAGGGGCTGAATTTGGTGAAGCGATGGCAATAATCCTGTTCATGGCTACTATGTTACCAAACCCGATGTGAACTAGTTCTACAACCATTATTCTCACCCTGAATGCTCAATTTCAATTATTAAACACCAGACCGGACCCTCTCCAGCCTTGCGACTGACTGCCCGCTATCTGATGTAGAATTAATCAAATCGCTGCAAAGTCCCCTCTATCGACCAGTCAATGCTTCTCACCCCCTTTACAGCTTTCGCCCCAGAATGCCTATCATCTTATACCTTTGATAGCAATTAGGCAATAGGGTTATGGCCCAAAAACCCGACGATTTGAATTATACACTACTTGGTGGTAAATTATAACTTCGGGTTAAATGTTGCACATTAGCAACCACCCCGGTTTCGCCTCCATAATTGCAGACAGCCAGTCAAGGTAGTGCTTTGCTCGAGGCGATATAGCGTGCTTCCCCCTCATACCACGCTTATTAAATAGAGAATAACTTGAGGCTACCCGGTGTTGCCTTAACCAGGGCAAGAAGTGCTGGAGGTGAGAAATAAGTGTATAAGATACTGCTGCGACAGGACCTGGTGCCTGACATCCATCTATTCAAGGTCGAGGCGCCGGCTGTAGCCAGAAAGGCCCAGCCGGGGCAATTTATCGTCATCAAAATTGATGAAAAGGGCGAGCGTATTCCACTGACCGTCGCTGACTGGGACGAGCAGGAGGGCAGCATTACCATCATCTTTATGGAAGTAGGAGCAACAACCCACCGCCTCGCCCAGCTCAAGAGTGGTGACTTTGTCGAGAACTTTGTCGGACCGCTGGGTGTACCCACCCACATCGATAAATTCGGCACGGTGGTCTGCGTCGCCGGAGGGTTTGCCGTCGCCCCTATAAAGCCCATCGCCCGGGCTCTCAAACAGGCGGGGAACAGGGTTATTTCAATTATGGGAGCACGGAACAAAAACCTGCTCTTCTGGGAGGACGAGCTGCGCAGTGCCTCCGACCAGCTAATAGTTACCACTGATGACGGCTCTTATGCCCGCAAAGGGCTGGTAACCGAGCCGCTGCAGGAACTACTCGAGAGTGAGAAAATTGACCGCGTCATTGCTATCGGTCCGAGTATTATGATGAAATTCTGTGCCAAAACCACCGAGCCCTTCGGGGTTAAGACCTTTGTCAGCCTGAACCCGATAATGGTTGATGGCACCGGCATGTGTGGCTGCTGCCGGGTATCTGTCGGTGGTGAAACCAAGTTTGCCTGTGTAGATGGCCCTGATTTTGACGGCCACCAGGTGGACTGGGACTTACTCATGGCCCGGCAGCGTATTTATCTCAAGGAAGAGAAAAGCGCTTTCGAGCAGTGGCAGGCTCAGGCCGGGCATCATTCTTAAATGGATTGCGGGGGGTAAGTATACATGGCGAAGTTGAATCTGAACCGGGAGCCGATGCCAAGACAGGACCCCAAAGTACGGGGGAGGAACTTTAGTGAGGTCGCTTTAGGTTACACTCCAGAACAGGCCCAGGCCGAGGCAAGCCGCTGCATCCAGTGCCCCAAGCGCCCCTGTGCCGAAGGCTGCCCGGTAGGGGTAGACATCCCCGGCTTTATCAAGGCTCTCCAGGACGGCAATATGCCGGAAGCAGTAAAAATACTCAAAAGCAAAAATAGCCTGCCTGGTATCTGCGGGCGGGTCTGTCCGCAGGAAATGCAGTGTGAAGCTAAATGCACCCTGGCCAAGAAGGGGGCACCCATCGCTATTGGCCGCCTGGAGCGCTTCGTGGCTGACTGGGAACGAACCAACCAGGAGGCCATAGACGCCCCGGCACCACCTCCCCAATCGACAGGAAAGCAGGTGGCTGTGGTCGGCTCAGGGCCAGCTGGCTTGACCGTGGCTGCTGATCTGGCCAAACTGGGACACAGGGTTACTATCTTTGAAGCCCTCCACGTGGCTGGAGGAGTGTTAATGTATGGCATCCCTGAATTCAGGCTGCCAAAAGGGATTGTCCAGAACGAGGTTAACTATGTCACCTCTTTAGGGGTAGAGCTTAAATTAGACTCGGTAATCGGTAAGATCAGTACCGTGGACGAACTGCTTGATAGCGATTACCAGGCTGTTTTCCTGGGCACCGGCGCCGGACTACCCATGTTTTTGAATATTCCCGGGGAAAACCTCAATGGCATCTATTCGGCAAACGAGTTCCTGACCCGGGTCAATCTGATGAAGGGATACCGCTTTCCTGAATATGATACCCCGGTGAAGGTCGGGCGGAAGGTAGCGGTAGTCGGCGGTGGTAACGTGGCAATGGACTCGGCCCGCTGTGCCCTCAGGCTCGGCGCCGATGAGGTTTATATCGTCTACCGGCGCTCCGAGGCAGAAATGCCGGCCCGCCGGGAAGAGGTTGAAAACGCCCAGGAAGAGGGCATCCAATTCAAACTGCTGACCAACCCCAAGAGACTCCTGGGCGATGAGGAGAACTGGGTAACCGGAATCGAATGCTACAAGATGGAGCTGGGCGAACCCGATGCCAGTGGCCGGCGCCGCCCTGTTACCATTCCAGGAAGCGAGTTTGTTATCGATGTCGATGTGGCAATAATAGCCCTGGGCACAACCCCGAATCCCCTTATCGCCTCCACCACTAAAGGGCTGGAAACAACAGGGCGGGGCACAGTGGTAGCTGACGCAGAGACAGGTAAAACAGTAAAACCCGGCGTCTGGGCCGGGGGCGATATAGTTACCGGGGCAGCTACCGTGATTAGTGCCATGGGAGCCGGTAAACAAGCCGCCGCTGCCATCGACGAGTATCTGAAAGAATCATAGTTTTCGCTATCCTTTAAGTAATCAGACAAGACATGACCACAGCCTTCCCTTCCCAAGCCAGGGGGCGTGTTGACAGGCAACCGGTAGAGGCGTAAAATTTGCCAATTGTGGGCTGTGCATAGAGAGCCGGCCCAAGCACAAAATATGCAAAGTAACTGGCGACCCAAACCCGGTGATGTAACCCTTCGCCCCCGTCGAATCAAGCGCTTCCGCCTGAGGCGAGTATTAGGTGTTCCCGCCCTCTTCAGCGCCGGCTACGGGAATGTTGGCTCATCAATCTATTACGCCCTGGGAATTGTCGCCCTGGTAGCCCTGGGAGCCACCCCGATAGTCCTCGGCATTGCCGGTATCCTCTTTATATTTACCGCTCTCACCTACGCCGAGGGCACCGCCATGCTCCCCGAGGCAGGCGGCTCGGCCAGCTTTGCCCGGCACGGCTTCAATGATGCCATTGGTTTTACCGCCGGCTGGGCACTAATGCTGAGCTATATCGTCACCATCTCAATTTCAGCCTTCACCATCCCCCCCTACCTGGGTTACTTCTGGGCACCGTTTAAAGAGTCCCTGGCCGTCAGCACGGCAGCATCCATCGGCATCGTTATCTTCCTGATGACAATAAACGTTATCGGCATCAAGGAGACCTCTTTCATAAACGTAGGAGCCGCCATAGTGGATATAACCACTCAGGTCTCTCTGGTAGTCATCGGCTTCATCGTCCTCTTTAACCCGGTAGTCGTCTTTCATCGTATTGTCGACAACTGGCCGACAGTAGATAACCTGGTTCTGGGCATCGCCTTAGCTTCCATCGCCTACACCGGGATTGAAACGATGTCCCAGATGGCCGAAGAAACAAAACAGCCCGAAAAGAAGGTGCCCCGGGCCCTAATTATGATGATTGTTACCGTCCTCGTTATCTTTGCCGGTATCTCCCTGGTATCCCTCTCAGCGATGACACCCCAGGAACTAGCCTCCGACTGGGCAAGAGACCCGGTCGCCGGTATTGCCGCCAGTATCCCCATCGCGCTGATACGTGATGTCCTCAAGCCCCTGATAGCACTCCTGGCGGGGACCATTCTCCTCATCGCCACCAATGCCGGACTGATTGGCATCTCACGGCTTGCCTTCTCCCTGGGAAGTCACAAGCTGGTGCCGGCAGCTCTCAGCCGGGTGCATCCCCGCTTCAAGACGCCTTACATCTCAATAATTCTGTTCAGCGTAGTAGCCATCGTCATCCTATCCCCCGCCTTCTTTAGCACCGCCGCCTTTGAAAAGATGGGGACACTATATGCCTTCGGCTCCCTGCTCGCCTTTGCCTTCTCCCATGCCTCTGTCCTCAGTCTGAGAGTCAGGAAACCGGAACTACCCCGCCCCTTCAAGCTCGGTTGGAATATAAAGATTAAGGGCCGTGAACTGCCGATAAGCGCTGTACTGGGTTTAATCGCTACCAGCACCATCTGGATTATAATATTAATTACCCAACCCTACAGCCGCTGGGTAGGAATTACCTGGATGGTTACCGGCTGGATTATCTACTATCTCTACCGGCGGAAAGAACATCTCCCCCTGACCCATATACCCAGAAAACCGGGGGAGGTACGCCAGTAATAAGCCGTAAGGTAATATTGAGGAAAGGATTGTAGATTCTTGATAAGAAAGTTATAATGTCACTAATAATAAATGGAAATGAGAAATAGTGCAGTTTAACAAGATTCTGGTGCCGGTGAGCGGTACCCAGGCTGATGAAGAAGCAGTCAAATTAGCCTGCCAGTTGGCCAGGAAGAGCAAGGGCAAAATCCTGGCAGCTTATGTCATTGCAGTAAAGCGCTCCCTGCCCCTGGATGCTGAGATTGAATCCGAATCCAGAAAAGCTGAGGGTATACTGGACCGCGTGGAGCGCATCGCTGAGGAAGAGGACTGTGAGATTGAGACCAACCTGCTTCAAGCCCGCGATACCGCACCCGCCATCGTTGATGAAGCAGTAGAGAGGGAGGTCGACCTGATCTTAATCGGTATCACCTATAAGCGGCACTTCGGTCAGTTCAGCCTGGGCAATGTCGTCCCCTATGTGCTGAAGAATGCTCCGTGCCGCGTTATACTATATCATCAATATGCTCCATAAATAAGAGAGACTACCTATGAAAGTAATAATTATGGGCTGTGGACGAGTCGGTGCCCGGCTGGCGGGGTTACTCGATATTGAGGGACATCAGGTTACCATTCTGGACACCAACTCCTACAGCTTCCGCAGACTGCCCCCTGAATTTAACGGCACCGCCCTCCTTGGTAATGGCACCGATGAGGAGGCGCTCAGAAAGGCAGGCATTGAGGAAGCCGATGCCTTCATTGCCTTAACCCAGGGAGATAACCGCAACGTCATGGCGGCCCAGATTGCCATGCATATCTTCAACGTGCCCCGGGTAATCTCCCGGATTTATGACCCCCTGCGCCGCCAGCTATACAACTCACTGGGTATCGAAGCCATCAGCCCAACCATAATATTCGCCCAGATGATAAAGGAGAGACTGGAGAAATAAGATGTACATCATCATTATCGGCGGCGGCAAGGTAGGCTATCATCTGGCTAAGGCACTGCTGGACGAAGGGCATGAAATCCTGGTAATAGAAAAGGACGCCGATAAGGTGGAACTCATCTGCAGCGAACTGGGCAGTGTTTGCGTCCGGGGTGACGGCTGCGAGACAACCACTCTGGATGAAGCCGGCACCAGCCGGGCCGATATGCTTATCGCCGTAACCGGCGATGATGAGGATAACCTGGTTGCCTGCCAGGTAGCCAAGCACAAGTTTAATGTACCCCGTACTATCGCCCGTATCAGTAACCCCAAGAACGAAGCCATCTTCAAGAAGCTGGGCATCGATGCTACCGTAAGTAGCACCAATGTCATTCTGGAGTACATAGAACAAGAGGTGCCAACACACCCCTTAACACACCTGCTCGAAATCAGAGACGAGGGACTGGAGATTGTAGAGGTGAAAATCCCGCCCGAATCAGCAGCGGTAGGTAAAGCAATTAAAGACCTCCCACTGCCACCGGAGAGCGCGCTATCCCTGCTTATCCGTAAGCAGGAAAAACCACGTATTCCCACCAGTAACACTGTCCTTCGGGCAGAAGACCAGATAATAGCAGTCACTCCACCCGAGTCGGAGCAGGCACTGCGTGCGGCGCTGAGAGGCTCCTGAAAAAGAAGCGGCCCGGAATGGGGGAGATAGCCCGGCAAATATCAGGCAGGGAAAGGTGTCTAAACAAATGAAGATTACCCTGAGGTCAACGTTTAATCTGACAGGGACGGAGTTGGAGACGGCAAGCATTACAATACGCGCTCTGCTGGATGAGTTGTCAAATGACAATAAGCTGACGGAAATAGAGTTTTTCGATCGCGAAAGTGGAGAGCCATATCCTGATTGTGAAGTCCTTGTTAACGGACAACCACACCGGCTTCTTCCTCACGGTCTGGGTACCAAGCTGGAGGATGGTGACGAGGTAGAGATTATCCTTCTTACGTTGACGGGGGGATAGGGTTTTCGTATCTTAAGAGGGGTGATTGATAGGTATGCTTACCGGGGATGAGCTGGAAAGATATGACAGGCAGATAATAGTCAGGGGATTTGGAAAGGAAGGGCAAGAAAGGCTGAAACGGACAAGGGTCTTTATTGCTGGTGCTGGGGGACTTGGCTCTCCGATAGCCACATACTTGGCGGCGGCCGGGGTGGGGATGATACGGTTAGCCGACCATGATAGGGTAGAGCTTAGTAACCTGAACAGACAGGTTTTGCACTGGGATGATGACATAGGCAGGAGCAAGGTTGATTCGGCTACCGAGAAGCTCAAGAAGCTAAATCCAGAAGTGAAAGTAGAAGCTATCGGGGAAATGATAACCGAAGCTAATGTCTCTCGGCTTGCGGCTGGGTTTGATTTAATAGTTGATGCCATGGATAACCTGCCAACCAGATATTTACTAAACAGGACTGCCCTGGAGATGGATATTCCCTTTTTCCATGGGGCGGTGTATGGCTTCGAGGGAAGGGTAATGACTGTTATCCCCGGCGAGACAGCCTGTCTGGGGTGTGTGTATCGTGGCGCCATTCCCGAGGAGAAATTCCCGGTGGTCGGAGTTACACCTGCGGTTATCGGCTGTATTCAGGCAACGGAGGTAATAAAGTACATCGTGGGAATTGGTCAACTGCTGACCAACAGGCTGCTGGTCTACGATGGGCTGAATATGAAATTCACCGAGTTCAGGGTCAAGAAGGACCCGAATTGTGAGCATTGTGGCAAGATAGTAAGGGGTAAGGGGTGAGTGTAAGAGTAAACATTCACCCCAGATTATATCAGTTTACCGGTGACCAGGCAGTGGCCGAGGTGAGTGGGAATACAGTTGGTCAATGCCTCGATGACCTGGTGAGGCAATTTCCCGAGATTAAGAAGGGACTATTTGGTAAAGATGGTAAGTTACTCAACTACGTTGATATCTATGTCAATCTGGAGAGTTCCTACCCGGAGGAGCTCTCCAAGCCGATTAGGGAGGGAGACGAACTTCATATAACCCTTCTAATTGGCGGAGGGTGATAGGAACTCCATTCTCGTCCCAGCCGTGACGCTGATAGTACTCCTCAATCATCTTCTTGAACTTTTCTCTATCTATCACCCTCCCCTGGACCGCGGTCACCCCACCTGAGTCGGAGCAGGCACTGCGCGCGGCGCTGAGAGGCTCCTGAAAAAGAAGCGGCCCGGCACGTTTGACAGAGATTCCCCTATTACCTTATCATATAACGTGAATTTACCAAATTACTGGCTTAGCTGTTACTTTGAAAGAAGGAGGAATTATTGTGAAAGAAACGGCCCCCTCCACCATGGAAAGCCTGATTCAAGGCAGAACGCTGGGGAAGTTCAGGTGTGTCAACTGCTTCGAGCGAATTACCGCCCCCCATGGAAGTAAGACCATCAAATGCCCTAAGTGCGGTTTTGAGTGGCGCGTATCCTGGATAGACCCCGAGTTCCCCCGCATAATGGGACCGGTCTGGGAAGTAAACCGGCGGTTAGCGGCTGAAGAAATAAGTAAAAGGGGAAAGGGGGTAAAGTAGATATGGCTCTGAATAGAAAGGTAGCCTATATAGACCTAACTACCGGTAAAATCGAAACCAGGCCTATCCCTGTCAGCATTCGCAAGAAGTTCATCGGAGGCAGGGGGCTTGATTCATACCTGGTATACAACCATGCCAAGCCCAACTGTGACCCCCTGGGACCGGATAATGTCTGTGTCATCAGCGCCGGCCTCCTGGTGGGTACCCTTGCCTCAGCTACCGCCAGGACTCATGTTGCCGGCAAGTCACCGCTTACCGGCTTCTTCGGCAGCTGCAACATGGGAGGCTTCTTCGCCCCCGAGATGGCCTGGGCCGGCTTTCACCACCTGGTACTCAAGGGTAAGGCGGAAAAACCGGTCTATCTCTGGGTCCATGATGGTGAAATCGAGATAAGAGACGCCGGGAACATCTGGGGCAAGACAGTTCCCGAAGCCCAGCAGACTATCCGGGAAGAGCTGAGCGATGAAGATATTAAGGTGCTGACCATCGGCCCGGCCGGTGAGAACCTGGTGCGGTTCGCCAATGTTATGACCGGGGTTAAGAATGCCGGGGGCAGGTCAGGGATGGGAGCCCTGCTCGGCTCCAAGAACGTGAAGGCAGTGGCCGCCCGGGGCACGATGGACATCAAGATAGCTCATCCCGAGGAAGCCCTGGACTACAACAAGAAATTTATCGGCCAGGTAACCTCAGCCAAGGTATCTCAGACGCAGGGCAAACTGGGTACCCCGTTTATCTGGGGCTCAACCAACTCCTGGGGCGGCATCAGGACCAATAACTTCCAGTACAACCAGCTGGAGAATGCCGATGACGTGGAGGCAGAATCCATTGACGAAGAGGTTTTCGGCTATGCCGGCTGCTTCGCCTGCCAGGTTCATTGCCGGGGCAGATATATTATCCCCAGCGGCCCCTACAAAGGGGTCTACGATGAGGGGCCGGAATACACCGCCCAGGGTGCCTTCGCCGGCGAACCCGGGTGCACCTCCAAGGAGACCGTGCTGGTAGGTAATCATCTCTCCAACATCTATGGTATGGACCTCCTCGAGGTAGGCAGCCTGACCGCCTGGGCGATGGAGCTCTATGAGAACGGCATCCTCACCGACGAGGATACCGATGGTCTGGACCTCAGCTTCGGTAACGATGAGGCCGTCATTGAGATGTGCCACCGCATCGCCTACCGGAAGAACATCGGGGACATCCTGGCCGAGGGGGGCTTAAGAGCCGCCAAAAAGATAGGTAAGGACTCTATCAAATACCTCATCCACGTAAAAGGAATGAGTAACCTCCACTCCGACGAGAGGGCAACCCCGGCGCTGGCGCTGGGTATCGCCACCGGCTCCAGGGGCTCCGACCACCTGAGAAGCCGTCCGGCGATTGACCTCTATCACCTGCCCGAACCGGTACTGAGAAAAATATACTCTCAGCCTGTCCCCTACGATGGCCCCTTAACCTCGGACTACAAAGACTACGAGGGTAAGCCGTGGCAGGTTTTCTGGCATGAAACGACCTACGATGCGGTAGACTGCCTGGGTATCTGTAAGTATCACACCACCTTCCTGGGAGCAACCCTGCCCAACTTTGAAGAGTGGACTAAAGTAATCTACTACAATACCGGACTGGAGTTCACCCCCCTTGATATCTGGACGGTGGGAGAGCGGGGTTACAACATAGAACGGTTATTCAACATCAGGGAAGGACTAACCAGAAAGGATGACTGGCTGGTTGACCGCTACTTTGATGAGCCAACTACCCGCGGCGTGCCCGCGATTCAGGGCAGGAGTATAGACAGAGAAAAGTTCAAGAAGATGATTGACGAGTACTATCAGCACCACGGCTGGGACGAGAACGGAGTTCCTACCCCTGAGACCCTAAGCCGGCTGGGCCTGGATAAAGAGCCGTCGCACACGCTCTAGAAGCGGCAACATTTTATTGGGAGGACTGTTTTATGGCTAATGTTTTAATGGTAGATTACGAAAAGTGCACCGGCTGCCGGATGTGTGAACTGGTATGCTCTGTTAAACACGAAGGGGTAAGTAACCCTGCCCGCAGCCGTATAAAAATAGTCAAGTGGGAGTGGGAGGGGCGCTACATCCCCATGGCCTGTCAGCAATGCCAGTCAGCCCCTTGCATGGCGGTGTGCCCGGTAAAGGCTATCTCCCGTGATGAAGAGCTAAACCGGGTGGTCGTTGATTATGACATGTGTATTGGCTGCCGGATGTGTGTCGCTGCCTGTCCCTTCGGGGCAATGAAATTCGACACCCTCGCCAGCAAGGTGATCAAGTGTGATTTCTGCGATGGCGACCCCCAGTGTGTCAGGTTCTGCGATACCAAAGCAATACAGTATGTCGACGCCAGTAAAATTAATATAGAGAAACAGAGAGCGGCCGCCGAAAAATTCCTGGGTATAATGCAGGAAATTACCGCGACGATGGCTAAAGTATAGCCAGTTAAACTTTCGTCAAGACAAAGGCAGGAACCATTGGGGTGTCTTCGAGTAAGATGCCCCAATGATTAATGGGGAGATGAGCAAAGATTTACCCATCTGGATAATGGAACCGGAGCTAACCGAAAAGCAGGACCTGGCTGCCCGAAAGCTACTCGAAGGGGGCCAGAAGAAAGCCCATATTCCCCAGACCCTGAGCCTTGATGATATCAAGCAGCAGTTAAAGGGGATTCGCGAAGATGCCGCCAGCCAGATAGACCACCTCACCCGGGAGCTTAAAGCTAATCTCAACCGGAAATACCCCGGGGTTAAGGTAACTCAGGCCAAAGACGAGGCAGAGGCAGTAGGCTACATCACCCGGATTTCAGATGGGACCAGGACTATATCCATCAACAACTCAAGCGTAGTTTCCCAGGAACTCAAGCCGGGACTACTCGCCAGCGGCTTCAACGTCATCAACTCCTACCTTGACGAGTTCGAAGTTAAGGAGAGAAAAATCCTCGACTACTGGGACCTCCCCCGCCTTGAGGACAAAAACCTCAGCGGGACCTTCGATGTCTCCATAAAAATGGCGGGCATCGACCAGCCCCACCCCACCGACAGCAAACCCAGGAAGTACCTGGCCGTCCTTGGCGCCAACGCCATATCGGCCGAGGACACCACCGCCTTTTTCCTGGAGCACTTCTCCAATATCCACAAAGACCTGAAAGAGGCGGAGAAGGTGGTGATTGTCATCGGACTGGACAAGATAGTCAAGCATAGGCAGGACGCCGCTTTTCAGACCAAATGTATGGGTATATTCGGCATGGAAAGCATTCTGCTCGGTATCCAGCCAGAACCGAAAAAGGGAATAGCTATTGCCGGGCTATCACTACCCCCCGCTGACAAGGAACGGGAACTGCACCTTGTCATTCTGGACAACGGTAGAAGCAAGCTGCTGGAAGGCAAATTCAGGGAGCTGTTCCTGTGCATTGGCTGCCGGGCATGCAACAAGCACTGCCCCATCCGGCACTCCTTCACTAATGTCGACTACGTCTGGACACCGCGAAACTACCTGAACCAGTTCCTGTATGGGGGAGAAAAGTCTATTGACATCTGCCTGCACTGCGAAGCCTGCCGCCTGGAATGCCCGCTTCAGATTGACCTTCCGGGTCTAATGTGGGAGGCAAAGATAGACTACATCTCAAAGCATGGCCGCTCATTCCACCACATGATACTGGGCACGCCCGAGCTGCTTGCCAAGCTGGGCACCGCCTTTGCCCCCCTGGCCAACCGGATGATGGACATCGGACTGGTGAGAATCCCGATGGAAATCATAACCGGAGTAGACAGAAAAACCAGGCTGCCCGTATTCCACTTCAATACCTTCCGAAAATGGTTTAAACAACATGCCTGATAATAATTTAATCGCCAATAAAAAGGTAGCCTATTATGCCGGCTGCTTCGCCAACTACTACTATCCCGAAGTGGGGCAGGCAATGGTGAAGGTCCTCCAGAAAAACAGGGTGGAGGTAATCGTGCCTGACCAGGTATGCTGTGCCCTGCCCATGATGGCCAAGGGTAATACCCGGGCGGCATACAAGAATATGAAATACAACGTGAAGATACTCAGCGAGGCAGTAGCCAGCGGCTACGCCCTGATAACTACCTGCTCCAGCTGCGGGTTAATGATAAGACGAGACTACCCCCGGCTGCTGGGCAGCGAAGAGGCAAAACAGGTGTCGGAGAACCTGTACCACTTCAGTGAATACCTCCTGAAACTGGATGAGATAGGTGAGCTGGATACTGACTTCCAACCCATTCCCCAGACCATCTTCTACCACACCCCGTGTCACTTAAGAGCCCAGGAAATTGACAGCCCAACGGTCAAGCTGCTGGGGTTAATCCCGGATATTACCATCAGGCATATCAGTGAGGAATGCTGCGGGATGGGTGGCGCCTACGGTTACGAAAAGGTAAACTACGAGCTTTCCAAAGATATCGCCGGTAAGCTGTATGCCGAGATAAGGGAAAACCCCACCGACCGGATAGTAACCGATTGTGGCGGCTGCAAACTACAGATTGAAGCCGGCACCGGAACCAGAGTGGAGCACCCCATTATCCTGATTCAAGAAGCCTACAACCTGTAGTACCGGACATTCTATGACGACGGACAGGGCTAAGAAATACCAGGTACCGGTTATCATTCTGCTGGTAGCTATTATCATCACCGGCAGTATCATAGCCTGGACAAGATACCACCCAGGCTGTCCCGTAGAGATTTCGATACCCCCGCCGCAGGCATTAGACGGCGAGATTTATATTGGCGGCGCCGTCAACAACCCCGGCTACTACCCCCTGTCCGCCGCCGACAGCATTGAAGCCCTCATCCAGACAGCCGGTGGTACCACCGCTAACGCCGACCCCAACCAGTTCAAACTACTTGTCCCCGAAAGGGGAAGCCAGCAAGAACCCCAAAAAGTAGACCTTAACCGGGCAGAAGCCTGGCTGCTGGAGACCCTGCCTGGAATCGGTGAGACCCGGGCCCAAGCCATCATAGACTATCGTACTCGCGAGGGTCCATTCCGTAATATAAATGAGCTAACCAGGGTAGAGGGTATCGGAGCTACTACCTACGAGCAGATTAAACACCTGATTACGGTAGCTGACTGATACCCGGGAATGGAGGCTGGTGCCGCTTATCTATCTGAGTTGCGCCTGGGTGGCAGGTATCCTCGCCGGAGCTATCCTCTTCGAGTCAGGCCTCAGCCTGCCCTTTGTCTTCACCCTCACCGGTCTCGTCCCCCTTCCGCTGCTCTTCCTCGGCAAACACCGGCGGCCAGTAATCCTGACCAGCCTATGCCTGGCCGTTCTCTTCGGTGGCGCCGCCTGCTTCCAGGCAGGCCAGCCAGCCAGTAATGAGTCGCATCTTCAGTTCTACAATGACCAACCGGTAATAGTCAGGGGAATGATAAGCACCGACCCCGAGGTCAGTGATAAATCTGCCCACCTCCACCTGGCAGCAAGCGGGGTAAAAGTAGGCGGAGAATGGCAGGCAGTCGAAGGTAATGCCCTGCTCTTTGTGCCCCGGTACGCTGGCTATGAGTATGGCGATGTCCTGCTGGTAACCGGGAAACTCCAGACCCCACCCCAGCTCGATGACTTTGACTATCAGGCCTACCTCGAAGGTAAGGGAATCTACTCCACTATGCTCTACCCTGAGATAGAAGTCCTAGAACGGGGACAGGGCAACACCATCCTGGCAGGGGTCTATTCTCTAAGAGACAGCCTCTCACAAACCCTGGCCGAGGTCCTGCCCGAGCCCCAGGCATCACTGGCCCAGGCAATCGTGCTGGGTAAGCGGGACAATATCTCCTCTTCAACCTATGATACCTTCAGCCAGAGTGGGACCGCTCACCTCCTGGCTATCTCCGGACTGCACCTCAGCATCGTGGCCGGCATCCTGTTAAGCCTTGGTATCTGGCTCTTCGGCCGCCGGCGTTACATCTACATCTGGCTGGCACTGGCCGTAATCTGGCTCTATGCCTTACTCACCGGCATGCACCCGCCGGTAATGAGGGGAGCGATTATGGCCAGCCTCTTTCTCACCGCCGAACTCCTGGGCAGGCAGAGAAGTGCCATTGTCGCCCTTGCCTTCGCGGCAGCGATAATGGTCGGCATAAGTCCCCGAATCCTGTGGACTGCCTCATTCCAGCTGAGCTTTCTGGCCATGACAGGCTTGATTTTCATCGCCCCACCCCTCATGAACCTGGGAAGAAAAGGGGTTACGGCCACCCTGGGCGAAGAAGGGCCGGCGGCATCTTTAGCCAGGATTACTGCCGACAGCTTCGGAGTAACACTGGCCGCAATCATCGCAGTGTGGCCGGTTATCGCCTATTACTTCGGTGTCATCTCGTTTGTCGCTCCACTGGCCACACTCCTTGCCCTGCCCGCACTCCCCGCCATCATCACCACCGGAGCTTTAGCCGGATGCCTGGGGCTTTGGGTCTTACCCCTGGGCTACGCCCTGGGCTGGCTGGCCTGGCCCTTCCTATCATACATGCTGGTAGTAGTCAGTGCCTGCGCGGCCATCCCCCTTTCCCATGTCCAGGTAGCTTCAATCGACATTCGCCTGGTCTGGGCTTACTACATAGTGCTGGCACTGGTGCTGTGGGTCAGCAGCCGCCAGAGAGCCGGCGCCCTGGCCCGGATAAAATCCGGCATCAACAAAACCGGCGCTTCCATCTCGAAACTGCCCCCGAAATGGGCCATACCCCCGCTGCTGGTGGTGGCTATACTAACCTCAGTGGCAGCAAGCAGCATGCCCGATGATGGGCTTCATGTCAGCTTCCTCAATGTCGGTCAGGGGGATGCCATCCTGATTCAACAGGGCAGCCAGGATATTCTGGTTGATGGCGGACCCAGCCCACACGCAATATGCCTCGAGCTGGGCGAAAGGCTCCCTTTCTGGGACAGGACCATCGAACTGGTGGTGCTGACCCATCCCAGCGCCGACCATCTCGCCGGCCTGCTGGAGGTTATCAATAGATACGAAGTAAAGCAGGTGCTCTATCCCGACCTGGATTCTGAGTCCGGTATATACCGGGAATGGCTCAGGCTGCTTGCGGAGAAGAATATTGAATATACATTAGCTCAGGCCGGTCAGCAGGTTGACCTGGGGGAAGGAGCCATAATGAAGGTACTAAACCCCGGGCTGCCCCTCCTGACCGGCACCGAGTCCGATTTAGACAATAATGGTATGGTGCTGCGCCTGAGCGCAGGGCAGGTCAGCTTTCTTTTTACCGCCGACATAATGCGGGAGGCGGAACTTGAGCTTATCACCCGCCGCGCTGGCTTAAGCAGCACCGTGCTCAAGGTGGCCCATCATGGCTCGGATACCTCCACCACCCCCGAGTTCCTGGCAGCGGTCAACCCCGAGCTGGCCATCATCTCAGTGGGTAAAGATAACCACTTCGGCCACCCCACTGACGAGGTAATGGAGAGGCTAAAAGCCCGGGTGGGCGCCGCCAGCATCTACCGCACCGATGAGCAGGGGACTATTGAATTCTCAACCGATGGCAAGAGACTGTGGGTGGGAACGGAACGATAACCCCCTGACCTTCGGCCTCACTGACAATCTATTCTTCACGCCTCGTGTGGTTCAGGATTCTTGTTGACAAATTATCTTTGAAATGTTGACAATACTATGGTATAATGTTGACAATCAACAGGTAAGTTGTTGACAATGCACCAGTTGTTTGAGAACGGAGGTGACAATTGAAAAGGAATCACTCAAGCGTTGAAGTCCGTGATTTCATCATAGAGAATATCGAGGAGTATCCAAACTCGATTAGTCGTGTCGTATCAGAAAAATTTGGAATTTCACGACAATCTGTTAATCGTTATCTACATAAATTGGCAAAAGACGATGTCCTTGCACCAGAGGGTCATACACGAAGCAAGAGATATGAACTAAAGCCAATTGTAAAAAAGGATTTCCTATATCGCGTAAAACCTGAATTAGATGAGGATATGGTTTGGCGACATGATCTGAAGCCACTGTTTGAAGGAATCAAGACCAGCATAATAGATATATGTCACTATGGATTTACAGAAATGTTAAACAATGTTGTTGACCATTCAGAAAGCAGGACTACACAAGTCGGATTTGAGTTTTTGCCAAATAGACTTGAGCTGCATGTAATGGATCATGGCATTGGAATCTTTAATAAAATAACCAGGGAGTTTGGACTGGAGGACAATCGGCACGCGGTGCTAGAGCTTACAAAGGGAAAGTTAACAACAGACCGGGAACGTCACACAGGAGAAGGGATATTCTTTACATCAAGAATGTTCGATAAATTCTCGATCCTATCAGGGTCATTGTATTTCTCGCACATTCAGGGTGAAGAGGAGGATTGGTTGTTAGAAGACAAGGATGATGTATTCGATGGCACTGTAATTACCATGAAAATAGCTACTAATTCTAACAGAACCGCCAAAGATGTGTTTGATAAGCATGCTGCTTGGGGTGATGACTACAGCTTTACACGAACACATGTTCCAGTGGCTTTAGTAAGGTATGGAAAGGAAAACCTCGTTTCACGGTCACAGGCTAAAAGATTGTTGGCACGATTGGAACCATTCAGAGAGGTTTTTTTGAATTTTGAAGGGGTAGAGTTTATAGGTCAAGCATTTGCAGATGAGATTTTTAGAGTGTTCAAAAATAATCATCCTGATATTAACATCCTTTGGACCCGTGCTAACGAAGACATCGAAAAGATGATCAAGAGAGTAACAAGCAACCCTGAAGTAAGTAGCTGAGGACAGAACGATAACCCCCTGACCTTCGGCCTCACTGACAATCTATTCTTCGCGCCTCGTGCGGTTCAGGATTTTTCAAAGTTTTTCGTTTCTTGTTATTTGGGTTGTATAATATCCCGGGTGAGATATGTTAATATAAAGCCCATGTGGAATTCAGCAGCTTAATTAGGAGTATGAATTATGATAGTCAAAATAAAATGCCCTAAATGTAAGACGGATGGCAGTCTATCTATAGTTGAGTCAGACTACCGGGGTCCATATCGCTGCTGGAAATGTAGAGAGCTATTCACTATAGAGATGAAGAACGATGAACTGAAGTCGTGTGAACCACTCAGTCAAGAGGAATTCGATAAACAGCAAGAAATAGAAGCCTTGAAAGCCAAATTCAAACAACACTAGCTAACAGGGGAAATACTTCTCCGATTATGTAATCGCATTCCGCACCGACGAGCAGGGAACCACCAAATTTATCACCGATGGCAAGAGGCTGTGGGTGAGGATGGAACAATCACCCCCTAACCTTTTCATTCCTCTAGCGTTATAGTATAGTGAAATTATAGATAACAGACAGGGGGGCTATCTTTATGAAAAGGTTGATAATCGGGCTAGGGTTAGCTTTGCTACTGCTGGTGCCGGCTGCCTGCGCCAGGGCGCCAGAGCCAGCACCAGCACCAATGCCGGCAGGGCTACCAGAAACAGACGAAGTCTACAAGGGGGGAGAGGCCGGGGCCCTGCCATCAGAGTAGGGGGAGCGGATGATAGTCCGCAACGGGGATATCTCGCTGGTAGTAACAGACGTAACCCGGTCCCGCGATGAGATAGCCCGGCTCGCCGTTAGCCTTGATGGCTACGTGGTATCGTCACGGATTTGGGGGGAGGAGCAGGACACCAGGGGGAGTATCTCCATCCGGGTGCCCGACGAGAAGTTCGAGTGTACACTGGCTGAACTCAGAAGCCTGGCGGTAAGGGTAACCGCGGAGAGTACCAACAGCCGTGATATAACCGAAGAGTATGTTGACCTCGGGTCCCGGCTCAAGAATGCCGAGGCCACCGAAAGCCAGTATCTTGCCCTCCTGGAAAAAGCCGGGGACGTGGACGACATCCTCAATATTTACGAACGTCTCTCCCGGATACGGAGCGAGATTGAGCAGCTCAAGGGCCGGATGCAGTACCTGGAGCGGACCGCGTCAATGAGCCTGATAACGGCCCAGCTTGAGCCCGAGGCTACCGCCAGACCGCTGGTCAGGGCCGGCTGGAGCGCGCTGGAGATACTCAAGTCCGCTGTCCGCGGGCTGGTTACCGCCGGACAGTTTCTGGGAACCGCGGCTATCTGGCTGGTAATCTTTATCCCCATCTGGGGGACTATCCTTGGTATCATCCTGTGGCGCCGCCATAAGAAAAAGGCTTAAGTCCCGGGCAAAAGCCGTTTCTCAACATCGGCTTCACTTAAACCATCAATGGTAATAAGCTTATTCCGGGTAGTATGACCCCTGGTGATACTTACCCGGTTTTTGCTTATGCCCAGCGCCTTACCGAGGAAGGCGACGAGCTCCCGGTTTGCCTTTCCCTGAACCGGTGGCGCCGCTACCTTCACCCGGAGTACGCCATCATTAAACCCCACCACCTCGTTCCCGGCGGCATTGGGGTAAACCCTCACGGAAATAGATACGAGTGACTGGTTCACTCTTTGTATTGCCCCTGGACAATGAAGCCAGGGATAGATGCCACGAATAAAATCGCGCCCAGTATCAGCCAGATTTGCCCGGTAAGATTAGCAAATACCGGGACCACCTCGGTTATCGTAATAATCCCCATAATAGTGCAGAGAAAAGCGAAGAAGTAGAGAGTCCAGGCCAATGCTCCCATGATGCGACCTCCTTTTTACTTACCAGCCAGGCTACGCCGGCTTTCTCTTATGGATAATATTAACATAGATACCGGCATCTGTATATATCTGTGGTCGGTGGCAGATAGCAGTTCGCTTTATTTTATTCCGTGTTTCAGATATAATCAGAAGGCGCTCAAAATCTAATTCGTACAGGACGATAATATGAAGCTTAAAGATAACCTATATTTCTACCCCGAAAAAGGAATGATGGACTGTAATACTTACGTAATCAGGGGCGAGAGCAGTGTCCTCATCGACCCCGGATTCACTCCCTTCTTAAAGGAACTGGTGGGAGACCTGGAAAAGGACGGCATCAAACCCGGAGACATCGATATCATCACCAATACCCACCTGCACGGCGACCACTGCTGGGCAAACGAGGCGTTCAAGGAAATCTCGGGGGCTAAAATCTTCTGTCACCCCCTGCACAAAAAGTTCTGGGATGCAACCGTCATTCAAACATCAAGGGTCTTCGGACTGCAGCCGGTGGAATTCAAGGAAGATGGCTCCCTGGATGATGACACGCTGGATACGGGAGACCTGCAGCTTGAGCTAATTCCCGCGCCGGGACACTCCCCGGATAGCATCTGTTTCTACTGCCGGGAGGAGAAGTTCCTCATCTGCGGAGACGTCATCTTTAACCAGAACACGGGCCGGGTTGACCTGCCGGGGGGTAATGCCGACGAACTCAAGCAGTCAATCCGTAACCTGTCCCAACTGGAAATTGAGTATCTGCTCCCCGGTCATATGGATGTTATAACCACCGCCGAGAAGGTAAAACGGAACTTTGAATTCGTCGAGAGCAATGTCTTCAACTGGCTATAGACAGATGATGGAATACTCTCTTGAGCTGGGGCCCATCAGACCGCCAAGTGAAGCCTACTCCCTGCTTATCCGAACCACCATAAACTGCCCCTGGAACCGGTGCAAGTTCTGCCACATCTATAAGGGGAAAAAATTCCGCTTAAGGTCAGTCGAGGAGATAAAGCAGGATATCCTGACCGCCAGGGCAATTCAGGACCAGATAAAGGAACTCTCCTGGAAGTCAGGCTACGGGGGCAGCGAAAAAGAAGTCGCCATCAGGCTGCTCAATAATCCGCCCAGCGAAGCCATCTATAATGTGGCGCTGTGGCTTTACGGCGGCGGCGAGAGTGCCTTCCTCCAGGATGCCAACACCCTGATTATGAGGACTCATGAGCTGGCCGAGGTAATCAGGTTCTTAAAGGAAACCCTGCCCAGTATTACCCGCATCACCAGCTACGCCCGCTCCAAGACAGCCGCCAAGAAAAGCCTGGAGGAGCTGACCGAGCTGCGTGACGCCGGGCTTTCCCGGCTGCATATCGGGTTGGAATCGGGCCACGACCCGGTGCTTGAGTACATGGATAAGGGGGTCACGGCCGCCGAACATATCGCCGGCGGCAGAAAGGTAGTAGAGTCGGGAATCTCCCTGTCCGAATATGTGCTCCTGGGGGTAGGGGGAAAGCAAATGTGGCGGGAGCATGCCACCCAGACCGCCCGGGTGCTGAATGAAATAGACCCCGATTTCATCAGGGTAAGGACCCTGACCGTCAAGGAAGGAATGCCTCTTTATGAAGAAGTGGCCAACGGCAATTTCAAGCGGCTCACCGATGAAGAAACGGTAGAAGAGGAAAAACTGCTCCTCCAGCACCTTGACTGCCACTCAAATTATGTAAGCGACCATATTACCAACCTGCTCCAGGAGATTGAAGGTAAACTGCCCGAGGATAAAGCGAAGATGCTGGCTGTCATAGAAAGGTTCCAATCACTGTCAGCCGGAGAGAGGGACAACTTCCGCGTGGGCAGGAGGGTCGGCATCTACACAGCCCTCGATGACCTCTACGACCCGCGCCGCAACCAGCTGGTCGAACAGCTTATGCCTGAACTCAAGCAGGACGGCAACGGGATAGACGAAGACAAAATATATGCCCTGATGGAAAGATTTATCTAGGGGCTATCCATCAAGGCGCTACCCAGGTTACCAAATGGAAAAAGAGGCAGTACCAGCAGCAGACCTGGCCCGGGAGATAGGCGACTTACTCCGCCAGAAAGGCCTGACCCTGGGGGTGATTGAATCGGCCACCGGCGGGTTAATATCCCACCTGATAACCAACACCCCCGGCAGTTCAGACTACTACAAGGGGTCAATTACCGCCTACAGTAACGAGACCAAGGTCAGGGTGGTGGGGGTCCGGGAGGAGACCCTGGACCAGTATGGCGCCGTGAGCGCCGAGGTGGCCCAGGAGCTGGCCCGGGGAGGGAGAAAAGTACTGGGCCCAGATATATGTTTGGCCGATACCGGTATCGCCGGACCCACCGGGGCGGCGCCGGGGAAACCGCTGGGGCTATTCTACATCGGCCTATCGCACCAGGGCGGAACTTATACCCGCAGGCATGACTTCACCGGAAACCGGGAGCAAAATAAGCGGTACGCGGCCGAGGCAGCCCTGGGCTGGCTGAAAGAGTACCTATCAGGCCTGGAATAAGTAACCCTGAAGCGGTTTTTTAATACCTCCGCCACCTGGAGTAGATTGTCATTAGCACCCCTCAGTGGTATACTCTGACACATACACCAAGCACTGGAGAGGAGATTCTGGATGAAAAGAGCCGACGGCCGCGCCTGGGATGAGCTGCGACCGGTAAAATTAACACCCGGTTTCCAGAGCTTTGCCGAAGGTTCAACCCTGATAGAGCTGGGGATGACCCGGGTGCTGTGCTCGGTTAGCGTAGAAGACAGGGTGCCCCCCTTTCTCAGGGGAGGCCGCAGTGGCTGGGTTACCGCTGAATATTCCATGCTGCCCCGCTCCACGGTTACCCGCACCTCCCGCGATTCAGCAGCAGGCAGAGTCGCCGGCAGAAGCCAGGAAATCCAGCGCCTCATCGGGCGCTCGCTGCGGGCAGTAACCGACCTTGATGCGCTCGGCGAGAGGACCCTGATTGTAGACTGTGATGTACTCCAGGCAGACGGCGGCACCAGGACCACCGCCATCACCGGCGCCTACGTCGCCCTGCACCAGGCCCTGGAGACCCTGGCAAATATGGGGGTCCTATCATCTATCCCCTTAAAGAGCGCCGTTGCCGCCACCAGCGTCGGCATCGTGCATGGTTACAAGATGCTGGACCTCTGCTACGATGAAGACTGCAACGCCGCGGTTGATTTCAACGTGGTGATGACCAGCAAGGGTGAATTTGTGGAGCTTCAGGGCACTGCTGAAGGGAAACCCTTCTCCAGGGAGACCATTGACGCCCTCCTCTCCCTGGCCGAAAAGGGTATCAGCGAGCTATTTCAGTTTCAGCAGGCCATCCTGGGAACAGCAAGATAAGACAAGCACTCAGGGTCGCACCTGACCGCTGCCGAAGATAATCCACTTGTAGGTAGTCAGTTCCTTTACCCCCAGGGGGCCGCGGGCGTGAAACTTCTGGGTGCTGATGCCAACCTCAGCCCCCAGTCCGAACTGACCGCCATCGGTAAACCGGGTGCTGGCATTAGCATAGACACAGGCAGCGTCCACCTCGTTAAGAAAGCGCATCGCCGCCCCATACTCATCGGTAACAATGGCCTCAGAATGTCCCGACCCATAGCGCTCAATGTGCTCCAGCGCCCCGTCCAGCGAGTCCACCACCTTAACGGCTGCCACCAGTGATAGAAACTCCCTGCCCCAGTCCTCATCCGTAGCAGCTACCAGCTTCAGGGAGGAATCTGACTTCAGAATAGCCATCGCCCGCTCATCACAGTGTATCTCCACCCCGGCCTTTGCCCACTCCGCCGCCACCAGGGGGAGGCAGCTCCGGGCAATATCCGCATGAACCAGCAGGGTATCCAGGGCATTGCACACCGTGGGGCGCTGCACCTTGGCATTGAAGGCAATCGCCACCGCCTTATCAATATCGGCACTCCGGTCCACATAGGTATGACAGACACCAATCCCGCCGCTCACCACCGGCATGGCGGCATTCTCCGTAACCAGCCTTATCAAGCCGGCGCCGCCGCGTGGAATCACCAGGTCAATAAACTCACGCATCCTGAGCATGTCATTGACCAGAGTACGGTCCGTACTCTCAATAAACTGCACCGCCCCCTCGGGCACCCCGGCTCTTGCCGCCGCACCTTGAACTACCCCCGCCAGGGCACTGTTGGAACGGACCGCCTCCTTCCCACCCCGGAGGATAATGGCATTACCTGATTTCAGGCAGAGACTGGAAATGTCAACTGTCACATTGGGCCGGCTCTCATAAATAGCGCCAATGACCCCCAGCGGCACCCGCTTCCTGCCCACCTGCAGCCCGTTGGGCAGGGTACGCATATCAAACACCTCACCCACCGGGTCGGGCAGAGCCGCCACTGCCAGCACATCGCCGGCGATAGCCTCGAGGCGGTCAGGAGAAAGCATCAGCCTGTCCAGCATGGCGGCATTCATACCGGATGCTTCCGCCTCTTTGTAATCAAGCTGATTAGCCGCCAGGACCTCGTCCTTCCTGGCTAGCAGGTCTGTTGAAATATTATGCAAAGCTTCGTTCTTGACCCCGGCGGAGAGGTAAGCCATCTTCCGCGATGCTGCCTTAGCCGCCCTGGCCTTGGCTTTCAGTTCTTCTATCCCTGATTTCATAGCTAAACTCCTTTCCCCCTACAGCACCACCAGGTTATTGCGGTGCACGACTTCAGAGCCGTAATCGTAGCCAAGAAGGGTGGTAATCTTCCTGGAATGCGCTCCCTTAATAGCATTAATATCAGCCGAGCCATAATTGGTTATGCCACAACCCAGCTGTACCCCCCCCGGGTCATAGATATTGACGATATCACCACGCTGAAATGTGCCCTCGACCTCCCTAATACCCGCCGCCAGGAGACTGCGCTTCTGCTTCCTGAGCGCCACCGCCGCCCCCGAATCCACCACCAGCATGCCTTTCGTGGAAAGCCCGCTGAGCATCCAGCGCTTGCGGCTTTCCAGCTTGCTGGCTACAGGTAGAAAGCGGGTACCCACCGCCTCACCACCAGCCACCCTCAGGATAACATCCGGCTCCCGGCCGTCAGCAACGACTACCGTTACCCCGGAGGCGGTAGCCAGCCTGGCTGCTTCAAGCTTGGTAATCATGCCGCCGGTGCCAAGGTCACCATAGGTATCAGCCGCCAGACGCTCAATCTCCGAGTCTATCTGTTTAACCTCGGAGATAAGGCGGGCATTGGTGTCACGGTGGGGGTCAGCAGTATACAGCCCGGCAGCATCAGTGAGCAGCAGCAGCAGGTCGGCATCAATCAGGTTAGCCACCATCGCCGACAGGTTATCGTTATCACCGAACCTGGCTTCCTCGAGCTCATCCACCGCCACCACATCATTTTCGTTGACAATACACAACACCTTCAGCTCCAGCAGGGCAAGGAGGGTATTGCGAGCATTCAGGTAACCGGCACGGTCGACAAGGTCAGCTTTAGCCAGTAATGCCTGGGCCACCGTAATACCATGCTGCTGGAAAAGCCGCTCATAAGCCTGCATCAAGTAATACTGCCCCACCGAAGCCAGCACCTGCTTGAACGGGATACCCTTGAGCTTCCTGGCCAGCCCCAGTCTATGTCTGCCCGAGGCTATCGCCCCGGAAGAAACGACGACCACCTCCCGCCCCTGCTTATGCAGCCGCGCAACCTGAGCTACCAGGCTCGACATTACATCCCGGTCCAAGCGCTCGCTGCCGCCGGTGAGCAGACTGGTACCGAATTTAGCCACTATCCGGTGATAGGGCAAACTAAGATTTTTATCCTTCGATTTAGCCATTCACCGCCGCCTTGAGTAAGTTTGCTCCATTATAGCAAGCCAATGGGCATTTTACTACACTAACTTTCCTTCCTACCTGCTCCGTGTTAAAATCTGCGGGAGGGCTAGTCCGTTCCGGCTAGCCCTAGGGGTGTTTGGGGATAAAATGGAGCTAAATCTGAGCCAGCTGCTGCACCTCGCCGGCGAGATGCCCGCCTACCGCCAGCTCTCAAGCGCGCTTAAGTCAAAGCGCGGCGCCAGGGCGGTAATGCTTGATGCCGCCAGGCCCTATCTCATCGCCGCCCTCTACCACAGCCTGGGGTTACCCATCCTGATAGTCACCGCCCAACCGGAAAACTCGAAGAAGCTCTACGAACAGCTCTCAACCTGGTGCGGCTCCGCCCCGGTAAAGCTCCTCCCCGAGCCCGACACCCTGCCCTACGAGCGCGCCACTTCAGATACCACCACTGAGCTGGAACGGATACAGGTCCTATCAGCCTTAGCCAGTGGTGAGCCGCAGATAGTTATTGCCTCCGGTCCCGCCTTCATGGGGAAGGTGGTGCCGCATGCCCTGTTCACTGCCGCCGTCCATACCATAAAGCAGGGAATGGACATTGAGCCAGCAGGGCTGCTCCGCCGGTGGCAGGCGATAGGCTACCAGCTGGAAAACCTGACCCAGGTGCCGGGCACGGTAAGCCATCGCGGCGGCATCATCGATATTTACCCCACCACCACCGACCTGCCCGTGAGACTGGAGTTCTTCGGCAACACGATAGACACAATGCGCCTCTTTGACCCTGTAACCCAGCTCTCCTTAAAGCAAGTGTCAGAAGTAACCATTGCCCCCGCCAGCGAACTCCTGACGCCCCTTGCCGGCAGCAAACAGGCGCTGGAGCAAGCCCTGGACAGCATCGACCTCTCCGGCTGCAGCCTTAAGGCAAGACAGCGATTCGAGCCGGAAATAGCGATGCTGCGTGATAGAGAGATGCCGCCCGATATACAATTCTACGCCCCGCTGTTCAATAAAGACAGTATCTTAAACTATCTCTCCCGGGACGCCCTGCTGGTGCTTGACGAACCCCGGGGTATCAGGACGGCGTTCGAGGATATAGATGCCAGGGCGAGTGAACTGCGCACTGACAAACTCGAGCGGGGGGAACTACCCCACAACCTCCCCCGTCCCTACTTTACCCTGGAAGAGCTGGAGCCAGAGATAAACGAGCGGCAGTATCTCCACCTCACCGCCTGGGGCACCGGTGATAACGAGTCCGCCTGCCGGTTAAGCTTCACCCCCGCCCCCGGCTACGCCGGACAGCTGCCGGCTTTTATCAAGCAGGCCAGACAGATGCTGGGCCAGAAACACCGCATCATCGTTGCCAGCCACCAGGCGAGCCGGCTGTCGGAACTGCTTGACGAAGAGGGTATCATTGCCCCACCCCTTGCCGAAATCAGCAAGGTACCCCCACCCGGCTCATTTACCCTTCTCCAGGGTTCACTGGCTGAGGGCTGGGTCATGAACGGCAATACCCATCTCTATACCGATACCGAAATCTTCGGTTTCACCAAGGAGCGACGGCTGCTAAAAAAGCACCCGGCAAGGCACCACGACCCTCTTGCCGAGATAAGCCCCGGCGACTACGTGGTGCATATCGAGCACGGGATTGCCCGGTTCGCCAGCGTTATCACGATGAGCACCCACGGCAGCGAGAAGGAATACCTGGTGTTGGAATACGCCGAAAACGACCGACTTTACGTTCCCACCGACCAGATAAACCGCATCAGCCGCTACATAGGCGCCGGTGAAAAGCCGCCCCCGCTCAGCCGGCTTGGCACCCAGGAATGGACTAAAGCCAAGCAGCGGGTCAGGCAGTCGGCTGAAGACATTGCCCAGGAGCTGCTGGCCCTCTATGCCACGAGGGAGGTCGTATCCGGTTTTGCCTTCTCCCGGGATACCCTGTGGCAGCAGGAGTTTGAGGCTTCCTTTCCCTATGTCGAGACACCCGACCAGACCCTGGTGGTAGCGCAGGTAAAAGAGGACATGGCAAAAGCCAGGCCAATGGACAGACTGGTCTGCGGTGATGTCGGCTATGGTAAGACCGAAGTCGCCATCCGTGCCGCCTTCAAGGCGATAATGGATGGAAAACAGGCAGCAGTGCTGGTGCCAACCACCGTGCTGGCCGAGCAGCACTTTGCCACCTTCAGTCAGAGACTGGATGCCTTCCCGGTAAGAATCGAGGTGCTCAGCCGTTTCAGGACACCGAAAGAGCAGGAGGCTATCCTCAGCGGACTGACAGACGGCAGCGTGGACATCTGCATCGGCACGCACCGGCTGCTGCAAAAGGACATAGTGTTCAAAGACCTGGGTCTAATGGTCATCGACGAAGAGCAGCGCTTCGGTGTCGTCCACAAGGAATACTTGAAAAGGATGAGGCAGGAGGTAGATGTCCTCACCCTCAGCGCCACCCCCATCCCCCGCACCCTCCATATGTCCCTGGTAGGGGTAAGGGATATGAGCGTCATGGAGACTCCCCCCGAGGAGCGCCTGCCCATCAAGACCTATGTTGCCGAATACGACGAAAGGTTAATCAGGGAAGCTATCCTCCGCGAGTTGGAAAGGAACGGGCAGGCCTTCTTTCTCCATAACCGGGTCCAGAGCATCGACTTCGTTGCCAGCAGGCTCAAGTCCCTGCTGCCCGAGGCCCGGATTGCAATCGCTCACGGTCAGATGCCCGAACAGGAGCTGGAAGCAGTGATGGCCCGCTTTGCCCGGGGCGGAAGCGATGTCCTGGTATGCACCACCATCATCGAATCGGGGCTGGACATGCCCAACGTCAATACCCTGATAGTCAATAAAGCCGACAAGTTTGGCCTCACCGAGCTCTACCAGCTGCGGGGCAGAGTCGGGCGCGGCACCAACCCTGCCTATGCCTACTTTCTATTCGACAGGGGAGAGCGGCTGACCCCGACCGCGGAGAAAAGGCTCAAGACCATCTTCGAAGCTACCGAGCTGGGCGCCGGCTTTGGCATCGCCATGAAGGACCTGGAAATCAGGGGGGCGGGAACCCTCCTCGGCACGAAGCAGAGCGGCTATATCAGCGCCGTCGGCTTCAGCCTTTACTGCCGGCTGCTCGCCGAGGCAGTAGCAAAACAAAAAGCAAGGCGGACAGCTGAAAAGACAAAGCCGCCACCCCTGCCGCCACCGACCATCGACCTCCCCCTCCGGGCCCATATCCCTGATAGATACGTACCCGACCTTAACACCAGATTAAGCCTCTACCAGAAGCTGGCAAAGGTGGAGAGGGTTGAAGAGGTGAGCGATTTCGCCGGTGAATTCAGCGACCGTTTTGGCAGACCGCCGGTAGAGGTGGAGAACCTGCTTTATATGGTCAAACTCAAGGCCCTGGCGGCTCGAGCCGGCATCGAGTCCATCTCCACCGAGGCGGGACAGGTTACGCTGAGGCTATTCGGAGGCATCCAGTTTACCCCCGGGCAACGGGAGCTAATCTCCAGAGACGGAATGAAGGTAGGCCTCACGCAAATCAGGCTGAACCTGAAGCGGCTCGGAAGCGAATGGCAGGAGGTGCTGGAAGAGGTGGTGGGGAGGATAAGCTGATACAGGAGCTACACTTTATAGAATCGCGCAATCCCCGGATGGAAATCGCCAGATTGATAGTTACCTCGGTAAGTGCTACTATTCGACAAGCCTAGGCACATCAAGCAAATCGATTGGTGCCGAAGGTGCATTAGTTGGAAAAACTAACAGGAGAGCAGACTTTGGGATTCAGCAACCCCCCTGGCATGGTCACCTAAAGCGTTCCTGGAAGATGATGCTAAGAAGCAACCGGTATGTTATAGCCAAACGGATGAGACCAGGTCAGAATATAAAGGACGGTAATTTCAGATGAACAAAGTGATTGGTTTTAGCGGGAGTCCACGTGCCGGTGGCAATACGGATATTTTACTGAGACAATTCTTGAGTGGAGCTGAGAAAGCCGGTGCCCAAACAGAGAAGGTTTTCTTAAGAGACTACTTCATTCAGCCGTGCGTTGGCTGTGAAGAGTGCCGTAAGAGTAAGACCTGCACTAAATTTCACGATGGAATGCAGCTTCTGTACCCCAAAATAGAGGAGTCCAAAGGTATAGTACTGGGTTCACCGACCTATAACTATAATGTAACGGCTTTGGTAAAAGCCTTTATAGACCGACTCTATCCGTACTATAATTTTACCGATGACCGGCCACGGCAATGGTCAAGCCATCTTGAGGGTCAGGGCCGTAAGGGCATAGTCTTTACCGTCGGTGAGCAAGTGGACATCTCAGATATGGGATATACACTGGAAGCAATGAAGAGACCTCTCGAGGCCCTGGGGTATGAAACAACTTGCGAACTCCCCGCGATGGGTTTCTTTGACCGGGGTGCTGTAGCCAAAGATAAAGACCTTATGGGGTCAGCTTTCCAGAAAGGCTTTGAACTAGCGCGGAAGCTCGAAGGTTAAATCTCCGCAGCGTTCTTGATAATGAAAGATAAGGTGCGAAAAAGCCTGGCCCGAGAAAGGGGAATTATAAAACCAGGTTCAGTATCCCCCCGGTGATTAGGGCCGCCGCAATCATTATCCCGGCTGCTTTAACCATATTTACCACCCCCAACTCCCTCAGGAGAACGACAAAGGTCGCAATACACGGAAAGAACATCGCCAGAACGACGCTACCCACCACCAGCTGCTTGGCACTTAGTGCCAGAGGAGCCAGCATCCCCAGTGCCACATCCTTACGCAGAAAGCCAATGACTAAAGCGGTGACTGCCTCCCGGGGCAGCCCGAGAAGACCGGATACTACCGGCGCCGTAAAATTAGCGATCGCATCAAACACACCAAAGAAATAGAGGATATTGATTACCACAACGGCACCCAGAATAATGGGGATAGCCTCCGCCAGGAAGCCATAGGTCCTCATCCACAGCTTTTGCAGCACGGTCCGCCATGGCGGCAAACGATAGGGCGGTATCTCAATCAGCAGCTCGGGGCTGAACCCTCTCACCACACGGTTTAAGATAACCCCCAGGATAATCCAGACCACAAATAGTGTCCCGTAGACAATAGCGACATACTGCCCTCCATGCTGACCAACCAGGCCGAAAATCATCGCCTGCAGGGCAGCACAGGGCACCGCAATAGATATCAGGGTAGCGGCAATAAGCCTTTCCCTCTTGCTTTCCAGAATACGGGTAGCCAGGACCGCCGGCACGTTGCAGCCAAGCCCGAGCAGGGTGGGGATGATAGCATACCCGTGCAGTCCGAGACGGTGCATAACAGTATCCATCAACACCGCCAGACGCGGCAGGTATCCTGTATCTTCAAGCAGACCCAGTACCAGGTAGAAGGAGACAATATAGGGCAGGACCATGGCAAAAGGGACATAGAGTCCACTGGAAAGGAGCCCGAAGGACTCAACGAAGCTTATGTCCCCACCGATTACTTTACCGACCACAACATCGTGGAGAAAACCACCACCCCCCATGAGGCTGCTTAGCTTTAATACCACCGGCGCCCACAGGTAGTTAAACAAGGGGTCAAGCACATAGCCAATCAAGCCCTCGCCAATGAAACGGATAAGGAAAAAGGCACCGGCCAGGACCGTCAGTGCGATAATGCCGCCGGTTAACGGCTTTACACTGGCATCCTCCAGACGCTCAAACCACCTGTGGTGGCGATGGGTAATACGCTGCACCCGGTCGATAACACTGCCAACCGCAACCCAGCGCTCGTCACGGCTGCGCACCGGAGCACCCGGTGAGGTAGCCAGGGGGATGCTCTCCGCCAGTTCTTTTATCCCCTCACCGGTCACCGCTACAGTGGGAGTAACCGGCACCCCCAGAAGTTCCCTCAGTTTGTCCAGGTCAATGTGGACTCCACGATGCCTGGTGTCATCCCACAGGTTTAAGGCAACAACTACCGGGATACCTCTCTCCAGCAGCTGCAGGGTCAAATAAAGGTTCCTCTCCAGGTTAATCGCATTAACTACATTGATGACGATATCTCCATCATCAAGCATTCGCAGGGCAATCTCCTCGGCTTCCGAGCTCGGCTCCAGGGTATAGGTACCGGGCACATCAATAACCTCAGCCGTCTCCTCCCCCAGCTTCATAAATCCCCGGGTGTAGCTTATTGTCGTGCCTGGATAATTAGAAACCGTTACCCGCACCCCTGTCAGACGGGAGAAGATAACACTCTTGCCCACATTGGGATTGCCCATCAGGAGTATCTTCATCGCCTTGGTTAAATTACCTCGACCATTATCTTACCGACCATGCCGAAACCGATAGCTATCCGAACCCTATCCACCTCAACCGTCACCGGCCCTCGCATAAGCATAGAACTAATCTTGGTTATTCGCTTACCCGGCACAATGCCGAGAGCATTGAGGCGCCTGACCACGCCATGTCCGCCTTGAATCTGAATCACAGTGCCACTCTGGCCCGACCGCATTTGAGCCAGAGTCATTTGCTTTCCATGGGGCATAAATCATCTTCCTTTCCTTATCACTAACGCTAACCGGCTTCCCGAGAACTCTACCGCCTGTTCCCGGGAAATTTCACCGTGTTCCTAAATTGTTAGACTCGTCAAACATTCTATTATATCATTTCCCCATCTTTTGTCAAATTCCAGTTTGCACCCCGGCAGGCCCGCAGTCTATAATAGTCAATCTGGAGGCAGCAAATTTGACCAACCCGGATAATATCATGCGCCAGGTCACCAGGCCCGGCCGCTACAGCGGTGGCGAGTGGAATGCGGTGCTCAAGGACTGGGAGAGGACTTTTATCCGCATTGTCCTCAGCTACCCTGATTTGTATGAAATAGGCATGTCCAACATTGCCCTGCCTATCCTCTACGAACTCTGTAACAGCCAGCCCGATGTTCTCGCCGAAAGGGTCTTTGCCCCCTGGGTAGATATGGAAACAGTCATGCGCCAGGCAGGGATTCCTCTCTCCAGCCTTGAGTCAGGGCACCCGCTGAAGGACTTTGATATTATTGGTTTCTCCCTGGGCTATGAACTTACCTACACCAATGTCCTGAACATGCTCAGGCTGGCTCAAATCCCCGTCCTCGCCTCGGAAAGGAAAGACTCCCATCCCTTAATAATAGCCGGCGGCAGCTGCACCCTCAATCCGGAGCCTATGGCCGACTTCATCGACCTGTTTGTCATTGGCGAGGGCGAGGAGTCGCTACCTGAGCTGCTGAGCAGCTTCCGAAGCTGGAAACACCAGGGCAGAGGAGGCCCCAAAAAGGAACTGCTTCAGCAGGCGGCTACTATCCCCGGCATCTATGTCCCCAGCCTGTACCATGTAGAATACCAGCCAGATGGCCTTCTTAAAAGCATTACACCAACCGCAGCCCAGGCTAAACCTACCATCGAGCGGCAGATAGTAACCAAACTTCCCCCACCGGTCACCCGCCCGGTAGTACCCTACATCGAGATAGTCCATGACCGGGGAGCCGTTGAGATTCAGCGGGGCTGCAGCCGTGGTTGCCGCTTCTGCCAGGCAGGGATTATTTACCGCCCGGTACGGGAGCGCTCCCCCGACGAGATAACGCAGGCAGTGGGGGAACTCATCACCGGCTGCGGCTATGACACCGTGTCCCTGCTCTCACTGAACACCTGTGACTACCCCGGCATTGACCGGCTGGTAACCGGTCTGCACCACCACTACCATAACCTTGCTCTATCACTGCCCAGTCTGCGCATTGATAGTTTTTCCGTAGAGCTGCTGGACTCTATCTCCACGGGGAAAAAGCCCGGCCTCACCTTCGCCCCCGAGGCAGGAAGTGAAAGGTTACGGCAGGTCATCAACAAGACCATCACCGATAACGAAATCCTGAGCACAGCCGCCGCTGCCTTTGAACGGGGGTGGACTGCCCTCAAGTTATACTTCATGCTCGGCTTGCCCACCGAGACCAGGGCCGATGTTGATGACATTGCTCACCTGATAGGCAAAATTCGCTCCCTGGGGGCCAGGGGAAGGAAGCCCCAGCTGAGAGTGAGCCTGTCAACTTTCATCCCCAAGCCGCATACCCCGTTCCAGTGGGTAGCCCAGGAAAGCGATGCGGAGCTTGCCACCAGGTGCGACCTTCTCAGATCGGGACTGCCCGGCAAAGGGGTAAAACTGTCCTGGTCGGAGCCAAAGGTAAGCCTGCTTGAGGCGGCACTCTCCCGCGGCGACAGGCGGCTGGGCAGGGTTATCCACCGCGCCTGGGAGCTGGGTTCGACCTTCGATGCCTGGGATGAGTGCTTTAAATACGAAAACTGGGCCCGTGCCTTTAGTGAAGCCGGGCTAACCCCCGGTTTCTACGCCCGGCGCCAGCGCTCCTTAGACGAAGTCATGCCCTGGGCGCATATCAATGTCGGGGTAACTCAGGCTTTCCTCAAACAGGAACTCGAGCGGGCAATGAATGGTAAAATAACCAGTGACTGCCGGTATGGGAATTGCAATGCGTGCGGGCTGGAGCGCTGGCAACCACCCTGCCAGCAGAAACTAGCGCTCAAGCACTCAAGCCGCCATCAACCACGATAGTATGCCCGGTGATATAGCTGGAGGCATCAGAGGCCAGAAAGAGGACCGCCCCGATAACATCTTTTGTCTCCGCCAAGCGCCCCAATGGTATCTCAGCCTCAATCTGCTTTAAGGTTCGAGCATCACTCCACAGTGGCTGGCTGAACTTTGTCCTGACCATATAAGGGGCAATAGCATTAACCTGGATATTGTATTGAGCCAGTTCCAGGGCCAGCACCCGGGTAAGCATGACCACTCCCGCCTTGGCAATACAGTAAGCCCCCATCCCGGGGGCCGCCTTCATGGCTGCGGTGGAGGCTATATTGATAATGCGACCCCCCTTCCGGTCAACCATTTTCCTGCCCGCCGCCTGACAGCATAGGTAGTACCCCTTCAGGTCAGTATTAATCACCTTATCCCAGCCGTCTTCACCAAGCTCAAGCAGCGGCGCCATGATATTCATTGCGACATTGTTTACCAGGATATCAATGGTGCCGAACTCTCCTGTCACCACCTGCACCAGATTATCGACATCAACCTTGCGGGTAACATCAGCCTTAACGGCCAGTGCACGCCGGCCAAGCCTTTGAATCTCCTCAGCCACTGCCGCCAGCTCACCATCATCGGTCACCCGGTCACACAGGGCCACATCAGCCCCCGCTTCAGCCATTGCCAGGGCAATAGCCCTGCCTATGCCGCGCCTGCCGCCGGTAACAATAGCCAGCTTACCTTCCAGAGATAAACCGGGTACGCTCATTATTCAGCCCCTTTCTTCGTCTTTGCGCCCCTCACCACTCTTCTCTCCATCAAAGCAGGTGACCGCCACCACCCTATCACCAGGGTCGAGTCTCATCAGCCTCACCCCCTGAGTGCTCCTGCCCTGAATGGTGATCCCCTGCCTTGAGTCCTTCTCCTTCACCGGGGTACGGATAACGATGCCATCAGCCGATATAATCATCAGCTGCTCGGATAGTGAAACGACCCTGGCACCAGCAATATCACCTGTCTTTTCGACAATCTTAAAAGTCCGGACCCCGTTGCCAGCCCGGCGTTGCCGCGGATAATCACTAACCGGGGTGAGCTTGCCAAAGCCGCCGGTGGTCACAGTCAACAGGAAGGCGTCCGGGCGGGCAATGTTCATGCTGACTGTCTGGTCATCCTTCGCCAGACGGATACCGCACACGCCCCCGCTGGTCCTGGAGGCAGCCCTTAACCGGGACACCGCAAAACGGATTGACTGCCCCTTTCCGCTAACCAGGATGACATCATCTTCGTCATTACCCAGGCATGCCGCTACCAGTTCGTCTCCCGCCGCCAAGTCCATGGCGATAAGCCCGCTGCTGCGCACCACAGCAAATTTATCCACCGCCGTCTTTTTTATCTCACCGTATTTAGTCGCCATCAGCAGGTAGTCCCCCGACCCCGGGCCAGTCACCGCTACCATCGCCGTGATTCGCTCATCACTGGCAACCGGAATGAGGTTAATTATCGCCATTCCCTTAGCCACCCGGGAACTATCAGAGGGGATTTCATGGCACTTGAGACGAAACACCCTGCCTCGATTGGTAAAGAAAAAGAGGCTATCATGAGTATCAGCCACCACCAGGAGCCTCACCGCATCTTCCTCTCTGGTTTTCATACCAGTGATGCCCCGGCCACCACGATGCTGCGGTTTGTAACTATGCGACAGCACCCTCTTAATAAACCCCCGGTTACTCAGGGTTACCACCACCCTTTGATGGGGGATGAGGTCTTCCACCCGGAATTCGGTCACCTCTTCTTCACTTATCTCACTTCGCCTCGGGTCACCGTAGCCAGACTTCAGCTCAGCTACCTCTTCCTTTATCAGGAGCAGAATTCGCTTGGGGTTAGCCAGAAGGTCTTCCAGATAAGCAATGGTCTTTACTACCTCGGCATACTCATCAGCTATCTTTTTTCGCTCCAGGCCTGCCAGGCGGCGCAACTGCATATCAAGGATTGCCTGCGCCTGCGCCTGAGATAAGCCAAAGCCACTCATAAGGTTCTGGCGAGCCGCTTCAGCAGTTGGTGACTTACGGATAGTGCTAATCACCTCATCTATATGGTCCAGGGCAATCTTAAGCCCTTCCAGAATGTGAGCCCTCGCTCTAGCCCCTTTGAGCTCAAACCGGGAGCGCCGTGTAATAACCTCACGGCGAAAATCGATGTAATACCGAAGCGCCTGTTTGAGGCTAATTATCCGGGGCTGCCCGTCAACCAGAGCCAGCATATTAACAAAAAAGGCCGACTGCATTGAGGTATACTTATACAGGCTATTCAACACCCTTTCCGGTTGCGCCTCTCTCTTTAGCTCGATAACAATGCGCATCCCCTGGCGGTCCGACTCATCGCGCAGCTCACTGATGCCCGTGATTCTCTTCTCCCTGACCAGTCCCGCCATCCTCTCCACGAGACCTGCCTTATTTGTCTGATACGGAAGCTCGGTAACTACTATCTGATGACGCCCGCTGCCGGAGATGGCTTCCAGATAAGCCCTGGCCCGGACCACTACCCTGCCGCGCCCGGTAGCATAGGCGCTCTTAATCCCTTCCTGGCCTTTGATAATGCCACCGGTAGGGAAATCAGGCCCCTTAATAAACTGGGTAAGTTCATCAACCGTGGCCTCAGGACTATCGATAAGATAGGAGATTGCATCGCACACCTCACCCAGGTTATGAGGCGGAATGCTGGTTGCCATCCCTACCGCAATTCCAGAGCTGCCGTTGACCAGGAGGTTAGGCAAGCGGGTGGGCAGGACCACCGGCTCGGTAAGGCTATCATCAAAGTTGGGCATGAAATCAACGGTATCTTTATCAATATCAGCCAGCATCTGCTCGGCAATCAGAGCCAGGCGTGCCTCGGTATAACGCATCGCCGCCGGAGGGTCATTATCCATACTGCCGAAATTGCCCTGCCCGTCAACCAGAACACACCTCATAGAGAAATCCTGTGCCATGCGTACCATCGCATCATAAACGGAGGAATCACCATGGGGGTGGTACTTACCCAGCACCTCACCCACAATGCGGGCACTCTTCCTATGAGGGCTGTGAGGGACAAGCCCCAGACCATGCATGGCATAGAGAATACGCCGGTGCACCGGCTTTAACCCGTCCCGCACATCGGGCAAAGCACGAGAAACAATAACGCTCATAGCGTAGTCAAGATAGGAGCTTCTCATCTCCTCTTCGATATTTACTGGTTTAGTTGCGCCTAATACCATATCGACTCAAACCTCCTCTTCTTCTCCACTATCAGTCTTTATCTGCTCAATATCAGCAAACTCATCAAGAAGCACCTCATCGTATTCCGGTTCATAACTGAATATCCTTTCGCTGACATAGGGCCGGAAGCTCTCCGGTCCTTTCGCCGGGAAGGAGAGCCGACCCACCTGAGAGGGGTCCTGATATACCTCTCTAATAATCACTGACATTGCATCTTCAGTTGAGCTGGTGACGGCACCGGTATATTTATTACCCCCCGCCATCAGTTTAACCAGCCGCTGCCCGTGCTTGGGGTCAACCTGACCCAGATATTCACCACGATTGTTTTCCACCACCAGATTGGGCTCGGCAATCTTTAAGCAGACCTCATCACCGGCTACTATTCCAGCCCGTACCTCCCTTGGCGCCAAACGATAAAGGTTGACCACCCCCGCCTTGCCAGTTTCTCTAATAAAGTGCTGCGGCTCAACCTTGCGAGCTTCACCCTTTGAGCCAGGCAGAGCCTGGCTCAGATAAGATAAACGGTGGAGGTTTTTCCTGGCAATGGTATTATAAGGGTCAAGCTCCAGGGCTTTGCTGTAAGCCTCCTTCGAGCGGGAATATTCCTCCAGTTCCATATAGGCCCTGCCCAAACGATTACAGGCATCAATATCATTGGGGAAGTTGCTTATTATCGCCTCGTTGGCCGCTACCGCCTCCTGCCACCGCCCCTGCATTGCCAGGGCTATGGCCCGCTTGCTCTCCTGCCGCCTCAGCTTCACCTGCCCCTCTTCCTGATACATCATCACCCGCCCCCTGCCTTACCTTAACCATATATTTTACCGCACTTGAAACAACCAGACAAGTTAATTCCCACCCTGTTTGACCGGCCTGGAGCGTGAAAAGTATAATCCCATGTAACAGACAAATTCAAGGGTTAAGGCGGTAGTGTGGGTAACGGGCAGAAGCGGGTAAAAGTCGCTTTAGAGAGCCTGGGTTGTAAACTCAACCAGGCTGAGACCGAGCTCTTGGCAAGGCAGTTCGCTGATGCTGGCTACAAGCTCGTATCCCGACCTGGCGAGGCTGACGTCTATATTCTGAATACGTGTACCGTTACCCATATCGCTGACCGCAAATGTCGCCAGCGGCTGAGGCAGGCACACCGCCAAAATCCCGATGCCCTGGTAGTAGCTACCGGCTGTTATGCCGAGCGAGCCTCCCCCGAGCTGGCTCAGACTCAGGGGGTCAACCTTGTTTTCGGCAACGAGCAGAAATCCCGCCTGCTACAGGTACTGGAAGGCTCCGGCTGCCTGAGTCAGGCTGGTCCCATCCAGGACCCCCACTATCACCCCATCCTGCGGACCCGTTCTTTTATAAAGATTCAGGACGGCTGCGACAGCTTCTGTGCCTACTGCATTGTGCCCCTGGTGCGGGGCCGGGAAAGGAGCCTCCCTGCCGAGCAGGTCATTAATGAAATAAGAATGCGGACTGATGCCGGCTATAAAGAGGTGGTACTAACAGGGGTAAGGGTTGGCTCGTATAACTATGACGGGGCTAAACTGGGGGAGCTCCTGGAACATATCCTGGCCGAGACTAAGGTAGCCAAGCTAAGGCTGTCCTCGCTCCAGCCCCGGGAAATCTCCCCGGAGCTCATCCGGCTGTGGCATGACGCAAGGCTGTGCCGCCATTTTCACCTGTCGCTCCAAAGTGGCAGCCAGCGGGTGCTTGAACGGATGAAGCGTCACTACTCAACCCGTAATTTCGCACAAACAGTGTCCCTAATCCGGGAGTCCGTGCCCGGGGCAGCCATCACCACCGATATTATTGTCGGCTTCCCCGGCGAGAGCGATGAAGAGTTTCAGGAGAGCTATGATTTTTGCCGGCAAATGGAGTTTGCCCGGATTCACGTCTTTCCTTACTCACCACGCCAGGGAACCGAGGCAGCGCAAATGCCCCGGATGGTAGCAGAGAAGGTTAAAAAGGAGCGAAGCCAGCAGATGCTGGCCCTGGCCGAGAGAAGTGCCAATAGCTTCAGGCAACGATTCCTGGGCAAGACAATGGCTGTACTGTGGGAGAAGCAGTCTGGTGGTATCTGGACCGGCCTCACCGATAACTATATCAAGGTTTACACCAGGAGTAACGAGGATTTAACCAATGAGCTGCTGCCGGTGAAGCTGGTAGGACCTGATGAGGAAGGGGTATGGGGGGAAAGACAGGCAAATGGCAAGGGCACTTCACTTTGATAAAGAGAAAGGGGGATAGAAGAAATGGAGCACCACAGTCTGGAATGGATAGACGAAGCCAGTTCCAGAGAGGAATTTGAAGGGCGCTACGATGAGTGGGGAAGTACCTACGACACAGACCTGGTAGTGGCATGGGAGTATAAGCTACCCTCTTTCATCGGTGACCTGTTCATGAAATACGCTCAGGACCGTAATGCCAGGATTCTGGATGCGGGCGCCGGCACTGGCCTCGGGGGAGCGTATATCAGCCGTCATGGTTACAATAACCTCACGGGAATTGATATGTCCCAGGGGATGCTGGCTGAAGCGGAACGCAAGGGGATATACCGCACCCTGGAGCGGATGGTGCTGGGTAAGGTGCTTGATTTTGCGGATGACTATTTTGATGCCGTCCTGAGCGTGGGAACCATCGGACACGCCCCGCCGGAGTCATTCAACGAGCTAATCAGAATTACCAAACCGTCAGGGCACATCGTCTTCAGTATCAGGACAACATTCTATGATGAACCCCGGTTTCACCGAAAACTGAAGTCCCTGGAGGAGGCAGGAAAATGGCGGCGGCTGGAGAAAACGGAGCCGTTCCCGGGACTGCCCGGTGAAGCACCGGATGCATATTACTATGGTTTTGTCTACGAGGTCCTATAAGGCACCGCCAGCGCTGTGTTGCTGTCCAGCGCTATTGACAAATTTATCGGGTTATGCTACCCTCTTGAAAGGATGAGAGAGCCACCAACATAAGACGTAAAATTGGTGATTGATAACCAGGCAGGCGGTCTGGTGATTCATTGCCAGACCGTTTTTCTATGCTCTCTAGCACTTTAACAACTGAATATGAGGACTAACATCAAATCTGAAGCGGGTCAAGCAGGTGAAGGCATACGGTGGATGCCTTGGCATCAAGGGCCGAAGAAGGGCGCGGCAAGGCTGCGAAAAGCCTCGGTGAGCTGTCTAGCAAGCTTAGCCGGGGGTTCCCGAATGGGGCAACCCGCTCAGGTAAAACCTGAGCACCCCCAGCTGAACACATAGGCTGGGAGGAGGTAAGCGGGGGAAGTGAAACATCTCAGTACCCCGAGGAAAGGAAATTATTCCCTGAGTAGTGGCGAACGAAAGGGGAAGAGCCTAAACCAGGTAGACTAAGTGGCTCTGGGGCCTAAGTCTACCGGGGGTTGTAAGCCGGGCAGGACCTAACCCAGGATAGGTCAGGGAGTTACAAACCGAACCCTAGTTAAAGGACTCTGGAAAGGGCAACCATAGAGGGTGACAGTCCCGTAAACGAAAGGGAGAGGCTCCCTGCCCGTGCTTGAGTACCACGGGACACGAGAAATCTTGTGGGAATCCGCCCTGACCACAGGGCAAGGCTAAATACCCTTGATGACCGATAGTGAACAAGTACCGTGAGGGAAAGGTGAAAAGTACCCCGGAAGGGGAGTGAAATAGATCCTGAAACCGTGTGCTGACAAGCAGTCAGAGCTCGCCGCAAGGCGGGTAATGGCGTGCCTATTGAAGAATGAGCCGGTGAGTTGATCTATGTGGCTTGGTTAAGCAACTAGCGTTGTGGAGCCGAAGCGAAAGCGAGTCCGAACAGGGCGATTCAGTCGCATGGATCAGACCCGAAGCCGGGTGAGCTACCCATGGCCAGGGTGAAGCTCCGATAGAATCAGAGTGGAGGCCCGAACCTGTCAGTGCTGCAAAACTGTTGGATGAGCTGTGGGTAGAGGTGAAATGCCAAACGAACCCGGTGATAGCTGGTTCTCCCCGAAATGCATTGAGGTGCAGCCTCAGGTATAGTTAGTGGAGGTAGGGCTCTGGATGGACTAGGGGGATAATATCTTACCAAATCCAACCAAACCACGAATGCCATTAACCGCGAGCCTGGGAGTGAGACTGCGGGGGATAAGCTCCGTAGTCGAGAGGGAAACAGCCCAGACCATCAGCTAAGGTCCCTAAGAGCGGTCTAAGTGGGCAAGGAAGTAGGACTGCCCAGACAGCCAGGAGGTTGGCTTAGAAGCAGCCATCCTTTAAAGAATGCGTAATAGCTCACTGGTTGAGTGGTGCTGCGCCGACAATTTACCGGGGCTAAAGTCCGCCACCGAAGCTATGGATTCTAGTTTACTAGAATGGTAGGGGAGCGTTCCCTTAGCCGTGAAGTTGTTGTGGAAACAACAGTGGAGCTGAGGGAAGTGAGAATGCCGGCATGAGTAGCGCAAGATGTGTGAGAAACACATCCACCGAATACCTAAGGTTTCCTACGGAAGGTTAATCCGCGTAGGGTTAGTCGGGCCTAAGCCGAGGCCGGAAGGCGTAGGCGATGGACAACGGGTTATTATTCCCGTACCGCTTCTACGGAGGCAAAGGGGGGACACGGAAGGGTAAGCTAAGCGTGCCCACTGGACATGGTGCGTCTCCCATCACAGGTGATGCTGGGGCAGGCAAATCCACCCCGGATATGTAGCTGAAGGTGGGAGAAAACTGAGGGGAGACCCAAGGTGATTTAGCCGACCCCATACCGTCAAGAAAAGCCTCGTTGCCACTGAAGTAGGAGCGCCCGTACCGCAAACCGACTCTGGTAGGTAGGGATAAAAGTCCCAAGGTGATCGAGACAACCCTCGTTAAGGAACTCGGCAATCTAGCCCCGTAACTTAGGGAGAAGGGGTACCCTGTTTTCAGGGTGACACAAAATTGGCCCAAGCGACTGTTTAACAAAAACATAGGTCTCTGCTAAAGCGAAAGCTGAAGTATAGGGGCTGATACCTGCCCAGTGCTGGAAGGTTAAGGGGAGAGGTCATGAGCAATCGGTAGCCTTGAACTGAAGCCCCAGTGAACGGCGGCCGTAACTATAACGGTCCTAAGGTAGCGAAATCCCTTGTCGGGTAAGTTCCGACCTGCACGAAAGGTGTAACGACTTGGGCGCTGTCTCAACGAGGGACTCGGCGAAATTGAAGTACCCGTAAAGATGCGGGTTACCCGCGACAGGACAAAAAGACCCCGTGGAGCTTTACTATAGCTTGGCACTGGGTCTGGGCTCATCATGTGTAGGATAGGTGGGAGGCTGAGAAGCCGGGGCGCTAGCCTCGGTGGAGCCGCTGTTGAAATACCACTCTTGGTGAGTTTAGCCTCTAACCCTAGAGCAAGCTAGGGGACAGTGTCTGGTGGGTAGTTTGACTGGGGCGGTCGCCTCCCAAAAGGTAACGGAGGCGTCCAAAGGTCCCCTCAAGGTGGATGGAAACCACCTGTAGAGTGCATTGGCATAAGGGGGCTTGACTGTGAGACCTACAAGTCGAGCAGGGACGAAAGTCGGGCAAAGTGATCCCACGGTACCGTGTGGAAGGGCCGTGGCTTAACGGATAAAAGCTACCCCGGGGATAACAGGCTTATCTTGCCCAAGAGTTCATATCGACGGCAAGGTTTGGCACCTCGATGTCGGCTCGTCGCATCCTGGGGCTGAAGCAGGTCCCAAGGGTTGGGCTGTTCGCCCATTAAAGCGGCACGCGAGCTGGGTTCAGACCGTCGTGAGACAGGTCGGTCTCTATCCGTCGTGGGCGTCTGGAGATTTGAGGGGAGCTCTCTCTAGTACGAGAGGATCGAGAGGGACAGACCTCTGGTGTGCCAGTTGTTCCGCCAGGAGCATCGCTGGGTAGCTATGTCTGGTTAGGATAAGCGCTGAAAGCATCTAAGTGCGAAACCTACCCCAAGATGATATCTCCCACCCCGGTGATTTATTACCGGGGGTAAGACCGCAAGTAGACTACTTGTTTGATAGGCGGCGTGTGTAAGAGCAGTAATGTTTTTAGCTTAGCCGTACTAATGGTCGAGGGCTTGCCCCGCTTCAGATTTGGTGTTAGGCTTACCGTTCTATTTCAATAGAATTCATATATGATTTTTGATGGCCTCCTGGTGGTTAGAGCGGGGTGGAACCACCCGTTCCCATACCGAACACGGAAGTGAAACGCCCCAGCGCAGACGATACTGATGGGGTAACTCTTTGCGGAAAATATGCCACTGCCAGGAGGCTTTTTATATTCCCCACAACCTTTGACTTTATTCGCCCTCCTGCTCTATAATAGATATCCAAATAGACAACCGGTGGCGGCCCCGAGGAGAAGAGATGACCAGCCGATTTGAGAAATTCTCAGAGCGAGCGCGGCGGGTGCTTACCCTAGCCCAGGAAGAGGCACAGCACTTTAACCATAGCTATATCGGCACCGAGCACATTCTGCTCGGCCTGGTGCGAGAAGAAGAAGGAGTAGCGGCTAAGGTGCTGGTCAACCTGGGCACCGGGTTAAGCAAGGTGCGTTCCGCCGTGGAATTTATTGTCGGGCGCGGCGAGAGACCATCCAGCGGTGAGGTCGGACTCACCCCCAGGGCCAAACAGGTCATTGAACTGGCAATCGACGAGGCACGCCAGCTCGGTCATAACTACATCGGTACCGAGCACCTCCTGCTGGGGCTGCTGCGCGAGGGGGAAGGGGTAGCCGCTGGAGTACTGGACAGCTTTGGTATCACCCTGGAGCGGGCACGTGCTGAAACCACCCGCATTCTCAGTCAGGGTACCTCTAGAACCAAGCTTGCCCGCTCCACGAGCCGGACCCCGGCCCTGGACCAGCTAGGCGTTGACCTGACAGCAGCCTCCCGCGCCGGGAAACTTGACCCTGTCATCGGACGAGTCAAGGAAATCGAGCGGGTAATTCAAATCTTAAGCCGCCGCACCAAGAATAACCCCGCCCTCATTGGTGAACCGGGAGTGGGAAAAACGGCAATTGTCGAAGGCCTGGCTCATCGTATTGTCGCTGGTGACGTCCCGGAAACTCTGGAAGGAAAACGGCTGCTAACACTGGACATGCCGGCAGTAGTAGCCGGAACGAAGTACCGGGGTGAGTTTGAGGAACGGATGAAGAAGGTAATCGACGAGCTAAAAACTGCCGGAAACTGCATCCTGTTTATTGACGAGTTCCACACCATGGTGGGGGCAGGGGCAGCTGAGGGAGCGGTTGACGCAGCTAATATTCTCAAACCATCACTGTCACGGGGAGAGCTACAGTGCATTGGCGCCACCACCCTTGATGATTACCGTAAATACGTGGAACGGGACGCGGCTCTGGAACGACGCTTTCAGCCTGTCCTGGTAGAGGAACCATCTACCGACCAGACCCTGGAAATACTGCGCGGTGTTAAGGAACGCTACGAGGAGCATCACAAGCTCACCATCAGCGATGAGGCACTGGCCGCAGCGGCAACACTGGCTGCCCGGTATATACCTGACCGCTTCCTGCCTGACAAGGCTATTGACCTGGTTGACGAGGCAGCATCCAGGGTAAGGATTAGATTCCGAACGATGCCCATTGACCTGAAGGAAACGCGGCAGCTTGAGGATAGCGTGCGCAAGGACAAAGACGAGGCCCTCGCCACCCAGCAGTATGACTATGCCGCTGAGCTCCGCGAGCGGGAGCTTCAACTCGAGGAAAAAATACATAAGCTGGAAGAGGAGTGGCATGCCGGGCTGGAACAGGAAAAACCGGTGGTCACTGCTGAGGATATTGCCGAAGTGGTCAGTATGTGGACCGGTATCCCCGTAGTGCAGCTGGCCAGCGAGGAGACAAGCCGGCTTCTCCATATGGAAGAGGCACTGCACGAGCGCATCGTAGGGCAGGACGAGGCAATCAACATCATTGCCAAGTCAGTAAGACGGGCCCGGGCCGGACTTAAAGACCCGCGACATCCCATTGGCAACTTCATCTTCCTCGGCCCTACCGGCGTCGGCAAGACAGAGCTGGTCAGGACCCTGGCCGAGTTCATGTTCGGCAGTGAGGATAGCTTGATCAGGCTGGATATGAGCGAGTTTATGGAGAAGTTCGCTGTCTCCCGTCTGGTGGGAGCACCACCGGGATATGTTGGCTACGAAGAAGGGGGACAACTGACCGAGGCGGTGAGGCGCAAGTCATACTGCTGCATCCTCCTGGATGAGATTGAGAAGGCCCATCCCGATGTGTTCAATATACTGCTGCAGATATTTGATGACGGCCACTTAACCGATGCCAAGGGGCGGCGTATTGACTTTCGCAACAGTATTATTGTTATGACCAGCAATATCGGGGCCGAGCTAATCAGGAAAGGCTCTACCATCGGCTTCACCGTCCGTGATGAGGCCAAGACCAGGCAGGAGTCCTATGAGCGGATGAAGGAGAAGCTGCTCGGCGAACTGAAGAAGGCTTTTCGCCCCGAGTTTCTAAACCGTATTGACGGCGTAGTCGTATTTCATCCCCTGAGTAAAGAGCATATCCGAAAGATAGTCGACCTGATGCTGACCTCGGTAATTCAACAACTATCCGAGAAGGGGATAAACCTGGAAGTAACCGATGCCGCTAAAGATTTCCTGGGTGAAAAGGGTTACGATGAGGTCTTCGGTGCCAGACCGCTACGGCGGGTTATTCAGAACATGGTCGAAGATAAACTCTCCGAAGATTTGCTCCGGGGTAACTTCCGGGAAGGGGACACAGTGGTAGTTGACCTGGAAGGGGAAGAAATCGTAGTCCACCCGCCAGCCGTAAAGGCGCTGCGGGGAGATGACAAAGTATAAGGCACTATGCTAAAATAGGCGCAGTCTGGGAAGGGCGGGGAAACTGAGGTAGCAGGCTAACCGCCCTTTTAATTGGGCAAAAATCGGAGCAGGTTAAGCTAAAGGATAAAGAGAGATGGGTGTAGACTGGGGATTAGCAGGACAAATCGGAGGCATTGGCTTTACTCTTGTCTTCGTAGTACTGCTCGTTCTAGCCCTGGCTGTATGGCTAGTAGGATTAATAATTAGTAAAGCCACCGCCAGTAAGGGTGAAACCGGTAACAAGAAGAAAGGAGAGTAGAAATTGGCACAGGAAAAAGTTGAGTTCCCGATAACAGGCAAAGTAATCAGCGTGAACGTCAAACAAGGGGATACGGTGAATGAAGGAGACATCCTCTGCCTCCTGGAATCAATGAAGATGGAAAACCCTATACTGGCTCCGGTGGGGGGCACAGTTAGCGAGATAGGCATTTCTGCCGGGCAGGTGGTTGAGGTTGGTGAGGCAGTCGCCCTCATAGAATATTAAGGGGAATAGGTTGCTAGAACTCTTTGAGCTCGGTTTTCTCCACCTTACCTGGGGTTCCATTTTAATGCTCCTTATTGGCGTAGTCCTCTTGTATCTGGGCATCGCCAAAAAAATGGAACCGCTGCTCCTCGTACCCATCGGTTTCGGGGTAATCCTGGTCAACCTACCGCTGGGTGGGTTGATGGAGTGTATCGTTAATGGGAATGTAGTCGAGGCATATGCTCTTGGAGGTGAGCCCGCCGGCTTAATTTCCCGGATATTCCGCTACGGCCTTGCCTGGGAGATAATACCCTGCTTCATCTTCCTCGGTCTGGGGGCAATGACTGACTTCGGGCCACTTCTCGCCAATCCAAAGACCTTAATCCTTGGCGCCGGAGCGCAGTTCGGGGTTTACTTCGCCTTTTTCATCGCTTTACTGCTTGGTTTCAGCATCAATGAAGCCTGCTCTATCGGCATCATTGGTGGGGCCGACGGACCGACCACCATCTACCTGACTAACAGGCTCGCTCCCTACTTCATCGGGTCAACCGCAGTCGCCGCCTATACCTACATGGCACTGGTGCCTATCATTCAGCCCCCCGTGATAAAACTGCTCACTACCAAGGCAGAGCGGGCAATATACATGAAACCCCAGTTGAGGGCGGTGTCCAAGCGGGAAAAACTCATCTTCCCGATAATGGCAGCCGTTATCATTATCCTGCTGGTGCCCAAATCGGCCCCCCTCATTGGCATGTTCATGTTTGGCAACCTGCTGAAAGAAAGCGGAGTTACCGACCGGCTGGCTGATACCGCGGCCAACGCCTTTATGAATATTCTCACTATCCTCCTCGGTATCAGTGTCGGCTGCTTTATGAGCGCCGAGGTCTTCCTGAAGGTAGAAAGCCTGCTGGTGTTTGCCCTGGGCTGTGTTGCCTTTGCCTCTTCCACCGCCTTCGGTGTGTGCCTGGCCAAACTGATGAACGTGTTTTCCAAGGAGAAGATTAACCCGATGATAGGCGCCGCCGGTGTCTCGGCAGTGCCAATGGCCGCCCGCGTCGTCCAGAAGATGGGCCAGGAAGCCAACCCGAGGAACTTCCTGCTGATGCATGCTATGGGCCCCAATATCGCTGGCGTTATCGGTACCGCCACTGCCGCCGGCATATTCCTGGGTATGGTAGGATAAACAACCGTCCTGCGCTAACCTTTCCTCCAAGGTGCCCTTGCATTACTGCCCGAAATCAAGTAAATTGAGCCCATGGGCACGTCGGACAAAAGGACCGTCTTTGTCTGTCAGCAGTGCGGCAAGGAGAGCCTGAAGTGGCTGGGACGCTGCCCCAACTGCCAGCAGTGGAATACCTTCGTTGAAACCACGGTCACCAGGGATACCCCATCCCGCACCCTAACCCCGGAAAGTCTGCCCCGGGAGCTGGCTCAGGTGGCAACTGGCGCCACCAACCGCATCCCACTCCCCTTAAGTGAGTTCAACCGGGTGCTTGGCGGAGGGATAGTACCGGGCTCACTGGTGCTTGTCGGGGGCGACCCCGGTATTGGCAAATCAACCCTTCTGCTCCAGGTATCGGCCCGGATAGCTGGCATCCAGAGCAAGGTCGCCTATGTCTCCGGTGAGGAAACACCCGGGCAGATTAAGCTCCGCTCCCAGCGCCTGGGGATACCGGGGGAGGGGCTATACCTTCTGGCTGAGACTGACCTTGAGATTATCCTCCAGCAGCTCACCGAGCTATCACCCCGCCTGGTGGTCGTCGATTCCATCCAGTCAGTCTCACTCCCCGAACTGGACACAGCCGCCGGCAGCATAACCCAGGTACGAGAATGCACCCTGAGACTCATGCACTGGGCGAAACACGGCCGGACTCCTGTCTTCATCACCGGACATGTGACCAAGGAGGGGACTATTGCCGGACCGAGAGTGCTGGAGCACATTGTCGACGCGGTGCTCTACCTTGAGGGTGAGCAGTTCAGCGCCTACCGGCTGCTGCGCTGCGTTAAGAACCGCTTCGGTTCTACCAACGAGGTAGGCATCTTCGAGATGCAGGAGCAGGGTCTGGTTGAGGTAGACAACCCCTCGCAAGTCTTCCTGTCGCAGCGGTGGGGCGAAGGAGTAGGCTCAGCGGTAATACCCACCCTTGAGGGCACCCGCCCCCTGTTGGTAGAGATTCAAGCCCTGACCACCCCCACCAGCTTTGGCTTACCCCGACGTACCGCCAATGGGGTTGATTTCGGACGGCTGCTGCTGGTCACCGCCGTATTGACCAAGCGGGTCGGCCTGAGGTTGGGTAATCAGGATATCATCGCCAACGTTACCGGGGGGCTTAAAATCAGCGAGCCGGCAGCCGACCTGGGGCTGGCCCTGGCGATTGCCTCCAGCTTCCGTGACATGAGGGTCGACCCCAATCTAATGGCAGTGGGCGAAATCGGACTCAGCGGTGAACTTCGCACTGTTTCTCAACTGGAGCGGCGGCTGGCCGAGGCCGCCAGATTGGGATTTAAGCGCTGCATCGTGCCTAAAGTCAGCCACAGGGCTCCCGCGCCTGATATTGAGCTTATCCCGGTGAGCAACTTAAAGGAAGCGATAGCCAGAGGACTCCTCAGGGATAAGACCAAAACCCCGGCTGACGAAAGCTGAACGGGTTCAGCCTCAAGATAATCGGCTACCTTCATCCCCGGCCTCCTTGTCTCTGCCCCGGTATACCATCATTTACCTGCGGTGGATATAGAAGAGCTTTTGCTTTATAATCTTATGGTAAGATGACCAACCAGCAAAGAGTAGGTGCCGTTATCGCCGCCGCCGGCTCAAGCCGGCGGATGGATGGAGTGGACAAGATACTGGCCCCACTGGGTGGAAAGCCCATCCTGGCCCGGGTTATCGACGCCTTCGAAGGATGCGGTGAGGTCGACCGGATTGTCATCGTCGCAAGTGAGCAGAACCTGAAGCAGTGCCAGCGGCTGACCAAAGAGCACAACTGGCCCAGGGTAGCCGGGGTCTGGCCCGGTGGTGAGCGCCGCCAGGACTCGGTCATGGTGGGACTGGGGCACCTTGGCAACTGCCACTGGGTGGTAGTCCATGACGGCGCCCGCCCCTTGGTAACAGCAGACCTAATCCGCCACGGGCTTGCGGCAGCTACCGAAACCGGTGCCGCCACCAGCGCCGTCCCGGTCACCGATACCATCAAGCTGGCCGGTGATGACCACATCATCCGGGAGACGCTACCGCGGCATAAGCTGTGGGCAGTGCAGACACCACAGGTATTCCGCCTTGACATAATAGCCGGGGCCTACCGTCAGGAGGCAGAGGCCGAGGTAACCGACGATGCCTCACTGGCAGAGAGGGCGGGCTACCGGGTCAAACTGTATATGGGTGCTTATGAAAATATAAAGGTGACCACTCCCCAGGACCTGGCTTTAGCTGAGGTCCTGCTCAGGAAGCGTGGAAAGTAGGATGCGTGTGGGGATAGGCTATGATGTCCACCCCCTGACCCCGGGGCGCCGGCTGGTGCTGGGCGGAATAGAGATACCCTTTACCAGGGGCTTGAGCGGACACAGTGATGCCGACGTATTAACCCACGCCATTATCGATGCCCTGCTCGGGGCAGCAGCACTGGGTGATATCGGCAGCCACTTTCCCTCTGCCGAGCCCCAATACAAGGATATTTCAAGCCTGGTCCTGCTCCAGAGAGTGAGGGATAAGCTAAAGCAGAATGGCTGGCAGGTATCCAGCATCGACGCTACCATTGTCGCCGAGGAACCCAGGCTGAGGGACTTCATCGACCGGATGCGCCAGCGGCTCTGCCAAGCACTGGGTATCATGGCTAGCCGGGTAAGCATCAAGGCAACTACTTCCAGCGGCCTGGGTTTTGTGGGGCGGGGGGAAGGGATAGCGGCCCATGCCATCGCTATAATAGAAGCTTCAGCCGGGGAGGGAGCCTAGTTTAATGTCACTCATCACCAGCATAATAGACGATATCAAGACTGTCTTTGACAATGACCCGGCAGCGGTCAGCACCATAGAGATAGTACTGGCTTACCCGGGATTTCATGCCCGCCAGTTTCACCGGCTGGCTCACCAGCTCTGGCGGTGGCATATTCCGGTCCTACCCCGGTTTATATCCCATGTCAGCCGCTTTCTCACCGGGATAGAAATTCACCCCGGGGCCAAGCTCGGTAACAGAGTCTTCATCGACCATGGGATGGGGGTGGTAATCGGGGAGACATCAGAGATTGGCGACAACGTTATCCTGCACCAGGGAGTAACCCTGGGCGGCACCAGCCGCCAGCGGATAAAGCGCCACCCTACCCTGGGCGATAGTGTTGTCGTCGGGGTGGGAGCCCAGCTTATCGGGGCGATTACTATCGGCGATAACACCAAGATTGGCGCTGGCTCGGTGGTGGTAAATTCAGTGCCCTCTCATGCCACCGTGGTCGGGGTGCCGGGACGGGTGGTGGCAGTTAGAAACCCCGATACCGATACCGTAGAGAAGCTGCCCGACCCCGTAGGTGAAAAACTGGAAAACCTGGAAGGACGAATCATTGAGCTGGAGAAACATTCAGCCTCGACCGAAGGGGGAAAAGGTGAAGGTATTTAACACGCTATCGGGCAAAAAGGAGGAGTTTTCACCCCGGGGCGATGAGGTCAAGATGTATGTCTGCGGGGTTACCCCTTACGATGATGCCCATATCGGCCACGCAATGAGCTATATTATCTTCGACGTCGTCAGGCGTTACCTCCAGTTTCGCGGCTACAAGGTAAAATACGTGCAGAACGTTACCGATATTGACGATAAGCTCATTGACCGCTCAAATCAGGGTGGTGTTCCCATCCGCGAGCTGGCGGAAAGGTATACCCGCCGCTATTTTGAGGACATGGAAGCCCTTAACGTTGCCCCGGCTGATATCTATCCCCGGGCCACTGAGGAAATACCAAAAATTGTCGAAGTAATCCAGGGGCTGGTGGACAATGGCTATGCCTACCCGGCAGGAGGGAGCTCCTATTTCAGGGTGAGAAATGCCTCTGACTACGGGAAGCTTGCCCACCGCAGCCTGGAGTCCATGAGAGCCACTGAGGGTGCCATGGGCAGCGGGGAAAAGGAAGACCCAATGGACTTTGTCCTCTGGAAAGCCGCCAAACCCGGCGAGCCATCATGGCCGAGCCCCTGGGGAAAGGGCAGACCTGGCTGGCATATTGAGTGCAGCGCCATGTCCCTGAAGTATCTGGGGGATACTCTGGATATCCACGGCGGCGGGCAGGACTTAATCTTCCCCCACCACGAGAACGAGATAGTCCAGTCAGAGAGCTTCACCGGCAAAAAGCCGTTTGTTAAATACTGGCTTCATAACGGGCTGGTGCAGCTCGGCGAAGAGAAGATGAGCAAGTCCCTGGGTAACCTGATAACAATAAGGGAGGCGCTGGGAAAATATAGCCCCGATGCCATCCGTATCTTTGTTCTCGGTTCTCACTACCGCAGTCCGCTCACCTATTCCGAGGAGATAATCCGCGCCGCCGAGAGGGGCGCCGAGAGGCTAACAGGGGCAGCCCAGAGCGCCGGTAACGGAGAGAGGGGCGAAAACCCACTGGAGACAGCGTCCTACCGCCAGCGCTTCATCGAGGCGATGGACGATGATTTTAATACCGCCCAGGCATTAGCTGTCCTTTTCAACCTGGCGCGGGAGATTAACCGCTTGAGAGACGAAAACCGTAACGTCAGTGCCGGGCAACAGCTACTCGCCGAGCTAAGCAGTGTCCTGGGACTGACCCTCAAGCCGCCCGAGAGGTCAGCCCTGGATGTCAAGCCCTTTATCCAGCTCTGGGAATCCATTGACAGGCAGCTAACAGAAGCCGCCCCCGGGCAGCTTAGCGATGACATTGTCATCAACCTCATCCGGGACCGGCTCAAGGGTACGACTCTGGACTCCGCCGAGGCATACATCAGGCTCCTGATTTCCATCCGTGAGCAGGCGAGACAGGCAAAAGAGTGGCTATTTGCCGACAAGATACGAAAGGGTCTGGAGGGGCTGGGCATTACCCTCGAGGACACACCGCGGGGCACAATATGGAAATATAAGCGGTAGCCAGATGCCAGAGGAGAGACAGAGCCTTTCTTAGATAGCCATTTCCCCCGGTAAGGGAATACAGGAGGTCAGGAGGTAAAAGATATGCAAAATGCGGCCCTCATCCTGATTGGTCTCGGTATACTGGCCCTGATTGGCTGGGGGGTCCAGGTCTTTTTCACGGACAGTTCCATCCCATTACTTATCCGGATAGCCGTTGGTGCCATCGGCACCGGCGTCCTGGTACTCATCGGCGTCGTCATTAAAGACAGGGCGAGAAAAGCCAAAACAGACGACTTCAAGGAGGTAGAAAAATGATTATTGCCACCTCAGCCCAGATAGAGGGTAAGGGGACTGTCAGAACAATAGGCCTGGTCAAGGGCTCAACCATCCGGGCAAGGCATATGGGCAAGGATATCATGGCAGGACTGCGGGGCATCGTTGGCGGTGAGATAACCGAGTACACCAAGATGATGGCTGAGGCCAGGGAAGAAGCCCTGCAGAGAATGACCGAGGACGCCAAGGGGAAAGGGGCCAACGCTGTCGTCAGCATGAGGTTCAGTACCTCAATGATTATGCAGAATGCAGCGGAGGTATTAGCCTACGGCACCGGGGTGGTAGTAGAATAGAGAAAGCACAGCGGGTCGTCTCCCAGGTAATCGCCGGAGTGGGCATAAGCCCGCCCCCGGCAACCCCCGCAGATATACTTGAAGCGGCACTGCGAGCACATTTCCCCGGTGAGCCTCTCCCTATCCTTGAGGCTCTGAAACAGCTCTGATTCATACCAGATTTCCTCAAGCGACTGCTCACGCACGTTGCCGCCACTAAGCGGGACAAAGGGGCAGGGCCAGATTTCACCATCAGGCTTTATATAGCACAGGCCGCTGCCAGCCACGCACCCCTTAAACAAGGCCCGGGCCAGCTTCATCTCCAGCGTTGGTGGCTTCTTTCCATCTTTGCTCATCAGGTATGCCCAGTATTGCGGGGAACAGGTCGGCTCTATTATCGCCCGGCTCACCTTCTGTTTCTCAGCTACCATCTCAGTTAGTGCCCTGTATTCCCTCCGAGAAAGCTCCATTGCCTCCTCTCCCCTCCCCTCTGGAACAAGCTGGTAGAGGAGCACAATCTGGGCATCAACCTCGGAGGCAAGGTCAAGGATCCCGGGGATAGCCTCACGATTTTCCTTCATCACCGTAGTATTGAACTGCAGGTTCATTCCCACTTCTTTAGTGGCATAGATTGCCTGCCTGGTCTTCTCAAACGAGCCGGGAACACGGGTGATTTGTTCATGAACCGATTCATCGTTGGCATTGATTCCTACCGCGATATTAGCCACCCCCATCTTTTTAAACTCCTTTGCCATCTCAAGGGTAAGGAGGGTGCCATTGGTAGCAATTGATATCTCAAGTCCCAGGCTCCGGGCATAGGCCACCAGTTCAAATATATCCGGCCGCACCAGCGGCTCACCGCCCCCCAGCGCCAGCATCCGGAACTCACCGATGCCGGCGATATCATCCAGCAATTTCTTACCCTCTTCCGTGGTTAGCTCATTGGGAAGCGGCTCACCCGAGCTTGCGTGACACTGCCGACACCTGAGATTGCAGGCATTGGTTACCTCCCATACCGGGTGGATGGGAAAACCAATGCAGCCCATGCCAATCGCCCCGGCAGCGGTGGGCAGCGTCCTCGGCCCCTTTGCCAGCCAGTGAGGAAGCTTCTTCCAGCCGATGAGAAAACCAAAGTACAGGGTGCTGGCTGCCTGCCTCAGGACAAGTGTCGGTGGACTATAGAACGGCCTTACTCTCTTGTGAGCAGACTCGAACAAAATACCCCCAATCCTTCCAGACCAAAAATGATAAGGTAAATGATAACCAGCACTACTATCTCGCCAGCCACTCCTGTTATCAAGGAGGCACCAGCTACGAGAAAGGCAACCGAGTAAATGATGGTTATCAGATGGTCGACAAGCATGGTCCTCAGGCTGAGTCTCTCCTGCACCCGGGTATCCTTCAGCCCCTGCCTCCTGATGGTCAGGATATTCCATATGATGAGAGGCACCAGCACAATAGACAAAAGGCCACTGAGCGCGGGTGCCCCGAAGAAGATAATGGCGACAATATTAAAATAGCAAGCAATCAACAGGATAATGTAGAGAACCGCCGCCTTTTCTCTCCCCAGCCTGACTGCCAGGTTCTTTTTCCCCACCAGTCTATCTGATTTGATATCAGGGATTTCATTCATCAGGATTACCAGGAAGACACTGGTCGCTCCGGGGAAGGATACCAGCGTCGCCACAGTGTCAAAGTGCCCCGTCTGCAGGTAATAGCCCAGTATAGTAGCCAGCCAGCCGCAGGAAAACCAGATGGCAACCTCACCCCATCCCCGGTAGCATAGCTTAACGGGCCTGGCAGTATAGAAATAGCCCATAAATATGGCCAGTGCCCCCAGGGGAATGGTATAGGGCCCGGTCTGGTAATAGAAATAAAGGAAAAGCCCAATTACAGCCGCGATGCCCAGGCAGATATAGCCGGCAGCCAGCGACCGGCGGGGGGAGACAAGCCCCAGGGGCAGCACCCTGCTGCCACCGGAAAGCCGGTGAAACTCCTTATTGGCAACGTCAGCCTCATAATCATAGTAGTCGTTAACCAGAAAGGTCATTTCCATGATGGCGATGACAGCGACCAGGGAAAGCCCCAGCACCGCCCAGTTGATGGGATTACCCTGGCTCCAGGCAATCACGGCCCCCAGCAAAAAAGGCAGCACCCCCCTGGCGGTGGCACCCAGGCGAAACAGCACCAGCCACGAAACCAGGCCAGTCTTAATACCCGCAGCGTGTCTCACTTCTTCCATAGCTAGTCTCTGTGCGCCGTATTTACATGCTCCTGCCAGCACTTCTCATGGACATAGACCGCACACCTGGCGCAGTAATAGATATGGGCTCTCGCTTCCTTGCCACAAACAGGACACTTCATCAGTCACTTCCCAAGCTTTCCCAATGATAAAAGACCTCACCGGCCCGTTACTATTCTTACCTCATCACCAATCCCGGCACTAAGGAAGGTGCTGGCGCTACCCTCCTTCACCGATATCTCCAGGTGTCCACTGCCGCCAATAAGAGCCAGCAGTCCCTCACCCTCAACATAGGTACGGCTCAGCCCCGGAATATGCCGGCCGCCGACACTAACGGTTAGTGTTTCCTTTGTCCGTGGCAGGTCGTCATCCTTGATATCCGTAATCAGGTTACCGAAACCGTCAACATGGATAATATGCCCCACCAGGGCGCCGTCCGGTGCCTGATAGGAATGGGAGAGCGGCAATACCCTGACCGAGGTCACCGCTTCCCCGAAGTCTACCGGGGGAAAGCCCAGAGAAAGCCGGGCCGCTACCGGGGCAAAAATGTCACGCCCGTGGAAGGTCGGACTGACCGGCGACCGCCAGAACTGAGACCTGGTAATAGCCACCGCCTGTAGTCCCGGTTTAAGCTCTACCTGCCGGCAGCCGGTGTTATCATCATCTACAGGTGCGGCTAGAGACTCCTGAATAATATAGCTCAAGACTCCATTATCCGGGGCCACAAAATCCGCCCGGGGTGTCCTCAGGATGATAGCCCTCCGCTCACTGCCAACCCCGGGGTCGACTACCACCACGTGCACTGTTCCCCGGGGAAAGGACTTACAGGCAGTACTCAGGACAAAAGCAGCCTGGGAGATATCCTGCGGTTTGATAGCGTGACAGATATCAACTATCTTCGCCTCGGGATTAATACCCAGTATTACCCCTTTCACCTCCGCCACATAGGCATCAGTCAACCCAAAATCAGTGGTCAGGGTTATGATAGCAGCCATCCTGTCCCCCGGGTCCCGCCGCAGCTAGAAGCCAACTCTCAGGGCAATTACAGAGATAATGAGAAATAAAACCACCAGGACGATGGTAAGCTGAAACAGCGTCTTTTCCACACCACGCTTGGTCCGATACACGCTATCAGGCTGACCGAAGATACCACCCAGTCCCCCACCCCGAACCTGAAGCAGGATGACCAGTATCAGTGCCACTGACAATATAATCTGGGCCACATTGAGATAGGTCTGCATTTTTATCCTTCCTTGAGCCTTTTCTCCATCAGTTCATTCACCAGCCCGGGATTGGCACGGCCCCCGGTCGCCCTCATCACCTGGCCGACGAGAAACTTCAGCGCCTGTGCCTTCCCCGCTTTATAATCCGCCACCGCCGGCGCGTTGGCTTGAACTACCTGACTGACTACTTCCTTAACCTGTTGAGTATCACTGATTTGATTACGTCCTCCCTCTCCAACAATAGTATCAGGGGCTTTCCCTGTGTCAAACATTTCCCATAGCATAGATTTGGAAGTGGCAGTGCTAATAGCACCTTCTGAGTTCAATGCCAATAACTCGGCAAGTCGCTCAGGACTGACCCTTTCTCTAAAGCCAACGATATCTATATTTTTATCATTAATTATGCGGCTGACCTCACCCAAAATCACGTTACTCCCTAATTTGGCTCTCTCGGGTTGTGACAGATTGTGTGGCTCGCCTGTTTTCACAAAGGCCTCAAAGTAGTCAGCCGCCGCCTTGGAAGCGGTAACCAGGTTGGCATCATACGCTAACAGTTTATATTCAGCGACAAACCGGTCCCTTCTTGCTTCGGGTAACTCGGGAAGTCTCGCCCGCACCTCCTCCACCCACTCCCGGCTTAACACCAGCGGCGGGAGGTCAGGCTCGGGAAAATAGCGGTAGTCATGGGCATACTCCTTACTGCGCTGGGAAACCGTCTTCCCTTTCTCTTCTACCCAACCCCTGGTCTCCTGGGTAAGCCGCTTGCCCTCCTTGGCCACCCTCCGCTGCCTCGTGGCCTCATACTCCAGCGCCCTGTAGACCGCCCGGAAGCTATTCATATTCTTGACCTCAACCTTGGCCAGCGTCTCCGGCTCCCCCTCGGGACGAATGCTGATATTGGCATCGCACCGGAAGCTTCCCTCTTCCATATTCCCCGTAGACACCCCGAGGTACTGGAGGACAGTACGCAGCTTTATCAAATACTGCCTGGCTTCTTCCGCCGAGCGCAGGTCGGGCTCACCGACAACCTCCATTAGCGGCACCCCGGAGCGGTTGACATCCACCAGGCTGTAAGACTCTTCCCCGGGAGGAGCGCGGTGCACCAGCTTGGCGACATCCTCTTCAAGGTGAACGCGGGTTATGCCCACCCGCCTCTTCTCACCATCTACCTCAATCGTTAGCCAGCCGCCATACCCGATAGGGGCATCATACTGAGAAATCTGATAGCCCTTCACCAGGTCAGGGTAAGGATAGTTTTTACGGTCAAACTTGGTATATTCGGAGACGGTGCAGTTCAAGGCCAGCGCCGTCATCATGGTGTATTCTACTGCCTGTTTATTAATAGCAGGCAGGACGCCGGGCATCCCCAGACATACCGGGCAGACATGAGTGTTAGGCGGGGCATCGGCATAAGCAGCACTGCAGCGACAGAACATTTTGCTTCTGGTCAGTAGCTGGGCATGAACCTCAAGCCCGATAATAGTCTCGTAATTCACCGCACCCTATCTCAATCAAACAACTTATCTAGTATAACAACAACAACGGTGGCTGACAAGGAAAATACCATACGCCCAGATAGGGACCTTGAGTTAATAAACGATTTGAAATATGGTATACTTTTGAAGATAGCATGGGGATATAGCTCAGCTGGGAGAGCGCTGCGTTCGCATCGCAGAGGTCGGGGGTTCGAGTCCCCCTATCTCCACCAAAGGTATCAATCAAGTAGAACTTTCTACCTATCGACGCCCCGGCTCACCCAGTGACTCGAGCACCAGACTGGTGAAATACGTGATTTTCTTACCGAGTTCCCTCTTTGCGGAGGTATAGCTGAGGTTGAAAGCACAGAAGGGACAGGCGGTGACCACGTTTTCAACCGGCGTGAGAGCCAGTAGATTGGAAGCGAGCTGCATCGAAAGGTCGCGGTAGACTGAGCGGATGCCGGCTCCAGCCCCACAGCAAGGAGCATCCGCCCGATTACTCTCCATTTCTTTTATCTCCGCCCCGCATAATTTGAGGAGTTCCCTTGGCGGCTCAGTTATCCCCTCTCCTCGCGATAACCGGCAGGAATCCTGATACGCTATTTTACGTGGAATTTTGCGGAGGATCGAGGAATCCTCTTTCAATTTGTCATAGATGACTTCAAGGGCGTGGTGCACGGTGAAATCTATATGACCCAGCACTTCAGGGTAGAAGTATTTGAAGCACTTCAGACAGCCGTTACAGGGAACTATTATCTGCTTGATGCCCAGAGTCTTGAACCTTTCCACATTCCTCTGGAAAAACTCGGCGGCGATATCTCTCCTCCCAGCCTCATAGATGTAGGTACCACAGCACCCTTCATTTTCCAGAATCATGAAATCAACCCCGAGCTTTTTGAGGACCAGGTAGGTAGAGGTAGCGGCCTCCTTCACCAGATAGGACGGGACACAACCCAGGTATAGAAGCGTATCAGACTCATTGTGCGGGAATTCTTCAGGGAGCCATTCCAGACGTTTGGCCGGGTCACCATTCACCGAGTTTCCCCCATCCAGGATTCCCTGGATTATCTCATCATGCCGGTTGAGTGGCCCAAGACCTCGCCGCACCAGCTCTTCCCTGGTCTGGTGTATTATCTGGGTAACCTTTATCTCTTCCGGGCAAACAGCCTCACATTGCAGGCACTTAGGGCAATTATAGATGCTCTCAACCAGGCGTGGCTCAGGAACATCCCCGCTAAATATTTGCCCGGCCGTCTTAAGCCGGTACATGGGAGAAAACAGTAGCTCACGGGTAGCGTGGTAGGTGGGGCAAACCTCCATGCAGACCTCGCATTCAGTACACCGTGAAATCTCATCCTCTATTTTCACCTTTTCCCTCCTTAGAGCCTTATCCTGCGACAAAGCGCCTGTTGACCTGTTCACAGGACACTTCTCACCGGTGAACACTTTACTTTAAATAGCCAACGCGTTCTTGTCAAACAAAAATTGATGTTTTTGTAAACATATGTGTATAATCTTGTGTGATTCATACCCAACAGCAGGAACAGACCGGGGTCGAAGCTCATGTATAAGATTTTCGGGAAACCCTTCCAGCCGAAAAAAATTATCGATAACCCATCAGATGAAAGCCTCCGGGAATGGGCTTTGCAGCACGGCGGCGTTATCACCGAGTTCGGCAACCTCTCGGTGACCACAGAGGTACGCAACAGAATGGCAAAGCTGACCGAGGTAAGAATGGATGAACCTGCTCCAGAAGACCGGGAGCTAATTTACCAGGTCCTGGACTATCTAAAGGGGAAAGAGGTAATCCAGCTTGACCGGGTCATGTGCGCCACGCCGGGCTTTAAGAAAAACTGCCGCCTGTATGTCACCTCGGAGTATGCCCGACTGCCCCTGATGTGGGGCAATACCCTCTTCCCCTCGGAAGGGAAAGAGCCCGACTTCGTGTCCCTGGCAATCCCGGAGTGGAAGGAAAGGAAGGTCCTCGTCTTTCCCGAGATGGGCCTGACCATCATCCTGGGCAGCGACTACAAGGGAGAGCAGAAGAAGGCAATGCTCCGGCAGGTGATGTACTGGGCCAAGAAAGAGGGAAACTTGGGGCTCCACGCCGCGAGCAAAGTAGTGAGGGTATCCAGAGATAACCGGCTGGAGGACTTCGGGTTTCTGCTCTTCGGTCTGAGCGCGACCGGGAAGACCACCCTATCCTGTCACTCCCACTGGCTGCGTTTCCCGGAAACGGTGGCCATCCGCCAGGACGATGTCGTCATCTTAAAACGGGACGGCTCCGCCGTGGGTACCGAGGAGTCCTTCTACATGAAGACAGAAGGTCTGGAGCCCGGCTCGCAACCACTCCTCTACTCGGCAGCCTTGAGCCCGAGGGCTATCCTCGAGAACGTCTTCGTAGACCCCCAGACCGGGAAGGTGGACTTCTCTAATACCGCGCTGACCTCCAACGGGCGGGCAATGGTCAAGCGAAGAGATATCGCCTTTACCGATGACCAGATAGATGTCCCGAAGGTCGACTTCATAATATTTATTACCCGGAGGCACGATATTACGCCTCCCGTAGTCCGCCTCAGCCCGGAATGGGCAGCGGCCGCTTTCATGCTCGGCGAGTCCGTAGAGACCTCGGCCGGTGACCCCACCCAGGCCGGCAGGGCACTAAGGGTAGTAGGGACAAACCCCTTTATTGTCGGCTCCTACACCGAGGAAGGGAATATGTTCCTCAGCATCCTGAGGGAAAACCCCTCTATCCAATGCTTTACCCTGAACACGGGGAACGTGGGGGGCATGGAGAGGGGGCAAAAAATCACCGTGAAAGACTCCGTCAAGATACTGGAAATGATAGCCAGAGACAGGATTACGTGGCGGAAGGACAGCTTCTGGGGTTACGAGGTGCCCTCGGAAATACCCGGGGTGGAACTGGACCGCTTCGACCTGAAGAATTATTATAGTGATGAACAGGTAGGGCAACTATCCCATGACCTGCAGCGGGAAAGACTGGCCTGGCTTTCGCAGTTTCCCTCCCTGGACCAGAATATCTTGAGTGCCATCAGGCCTTGATGTTATAGTAGACTATGCCCCTGTAGCTCAGAGGATAGAGCAGCGGTTTCCTAAACCGCGTGTCGCGCGTTCGAGTCGCGCCAGGGGTACCACACAATCTCTCGTGGCAAAGCCGTTAATCTAAGCCCCGGAACCATGCCACTTTCGCTGACGATTTACACCCTCAGAATGTCATTGATAGGCCGGGGCCTATGCCTTTATGCTTCGCCGTAGAGAAGCGATGTTCCTCAACCTTTGTGCATGAGTCAATAACTTCTTCCTCAGCCTGATATTCTCGGGAGTAACCTCTACCAGCTCATCATCATTGATGAAATCAATGGCTTGCTCCAGGCTAAATATAATAGGAGGAGTCAGCTTCACGGCAATGTCGGAAGTAGATGAGCGTATATTGGTCTTCTTCTTTTCCTTGCATACGTTGACGGGTATGTCCTTCAGCCGTGCATGCATTCCCACTATCATACCTTCGTAGACTGGGGTTCCCGGTTCGATGAAGGTGTCGCCTCGTTCCTGAGCGTTATTAAGGCCATAGGTAACAGCAATACCCTGCTCCGATGCCACAAGAACGCCGCCACGAGTCGTGACGATTTTCCCCCGCCATGGTTCATAGCCGAGAAAAATGGTATTCATAATGCTGTCACCGCGGGTAGCGGTAAGAAAAGCAGTACGAAAACCAATAAGTCCTTTTGTGGGGATATGAAACTCTAAGTATATGTTATCATGCCCATCATTGCGCATATCAGTAAGCTGAGCCTGCCGCTTGCTCAGCATCTCGGTTAAAACCCCAACATATTCACCTTTAGTATCAATGGTAAGAGCCTCTACGGGTTCCACAAGGTTACCGTTCACTATCTTTGTTACAGCTTCCGGCCTGGAGACCTCAAATTCATAACTCTCCCGGCGCATGGTCTCAATCAGGATAGCCAGATGCAGTTCTCCCCTACCTTTTACCAGGAAAGTGTCGAGGCTATCCGTATCCTGTACGCGGAGACTGAGATTAGTCTCTAGTTCCCTGTAGAGCCGTGCCCGCAACTGGCGGGTGGTGCAAAAACGCCCCTCACGGCCGCTGAACGGTGAGCTATTTACTCCAAAGGTCATCTCTATCGTTGGTTCGCCAATCTCTATACGTGGTAGAGCTTCAGGCAGGTCCGAGCTGGCAATGGTATCGCCAATGCTGACTTTTTCCAGACCAGTCACAGCTACTATGTCACCAGCCTCGGCTTCCTCTACCTTCAAGCGTTTGAGGCCAAGATAAGTAAATACTTCACCGATTTCATAGTGGGTTACCGTGCCATCAGAACTTAAAACGGCTACGGAATCACGGGGGACGATTCTGCCTCTCCAGATTCTGCCGATGGCTATTCTACCCTTGTGGCTGTCATAGTCCAGGTTAGAAACCAGCATTTGAAACGGACCGCTCTTAATTTGAGGCGGGGGAACTTTTTCCAATATGCAATCAAGGAGGGAAAAGATATCCTTGCCTTTCATCCCCAGTTCGGTTACAGCGATACCTTCCCTGGCACTGGCATATAATAATTGGAAGTCAAGCTGGTCAGCACTGGTAGCTAATTCCAGGAACAGGTCCTGGGTGAGTCTGACTACCTCCGCTATCTGTGAATTGTCCCGGTCTATTTTATTGATAACCACGATGGGTTTCAGACCATTTGCCATGGCCTGGCGAAGCACAAACTTGGTCTGGGGCATGGGGCCTTCCACAGAGTCCACCAGAAGCAGACACCCGTCAGCCATACTAATGACGCGCTCTACCTCTCCGCTGAAATCGGCATGCCCCGGCGTATCGATGATATTGATTTTGACCCCTTTATAGAGCACGGCTGTATTTTTAGACATAATAGTAATCCCTTTTTCACGCTCCAGGGTATTACTGTCCATTATCAGCTCACCGACTACCTGGTTATCCCGGAACACCTTGCTCTGCTTGAGCATAGCGTCTACCAGGGTAGTCTTCCCATGGTCTACATGGGCGATAATAGCGATATTTCTTATATCATGGCGATAATTCATAGCCTTGCTCAGGTGACAGTTACTTTTACCCACCCATTTCGTACTGCGCGCCGTTCTGATTGGCGCGGAGAGCGGATGTTTTCGTTATCCGGCACAGGCTTTGCGTAATCAAAGCCTTTTGCAGCGTGCGGCGCTCAAATCTCATAGGTGCCTTGAACAATCTGGTTGACTACGACTTTACGCAAGTGGTTGACGACTACCTTTACAGGGGCAGGCCAGAGTTTTTCTTTCTAGTCGCGTACAGCTAGTCCGGAATAAGGGGCGGGTTTCTCATGTACTCCGACCTTTTAACCAGCTCCCTTACGTATTCAATGGCTTCCTGCTTTACCCCACTCGCCTCTGCTATCTCTTTCATTTCCATGTTTGCCTCCAGCCCAGCGAGAACAAGGTCTAGCTTCTCATAGGTAATACCGATGGCGAACTCGTCGGTGATTCCGGGGACGAGGTCCGGACTCGGGGCTTTGTTTATAATCTTCTCCGGAACATGGAGGAACGTAGCTAGCTGTCTCACCTGTGCCTTATAGAGCCCGAGGAGGGGCATAATATCTGCCGCGCCATCACCGTACTTTATAAAGAAACCGATGAGGAACTCGGTCTTGTTGGCTGTTCCCACCACCAGGAGGTTTTGACGCTCGGCATAAGAGTATAGAAGCACCATCCTCACCCTATGCTTCATCCTGTAGTATGCATTAGCCCTCTTAAGCGGCCCAAAGCTTGTTCCCTCAAGACCGCTTAGGAACGGTCTTTCCCCGGTAAGGCCGGCATAAAGTTTGTAGCCTGCCTTGACCGCGGCTGCGGCTATTCCTCGCCGGGCAAAGGCAGCCTCTGGCAGGTGATGGTAAATCCCCATATCACCTAATATCGGCGTCAGTTCCACCCTCTCAACCTTGACACCCAGCCCATCAGCCTGGAGTCTGGCATCAGGCTCACTGTCCGGCTGGCTATCCCTCTCCGGCATAATCAGCCCTAGAACCTTATCTGGACCAAGGGCAGCCACTGAAAGGGCCAATACCACGCTGGAGTCCAGCCCGCCGCTTAAACCAATAATTGCCCCATCCCGATTAAGGTTATGCACGCTGGTGTGAATAAACTTCTCCAGCTTCTGGCTCAGTCTTTCCGGGTCTATTCTTAGCTGGGCAGGAGTCAAATCCATTTCGAGTAGTTCCCTTCAGTTCCCTTCGCTGTCCCGCTCAGGTAGTTCATCACTATAAAAGGCCATGCCAAGCGTCCCGGGACCGGTATGGGTGGCAAATACAGGCCCCAGCTCAATAAAGTAAAGCTCATCACAGTTGAAGCAGGCGCGAACCTCCTTCTCCAATACCGAGGCTTCTTCAGGGGCCCGGGTATGAACAATTGCCCCGTGAATACGAGCCGTCTCTTCTACCCGCTGCGCCATAAACTTCAGCATACATTGTACAGCCTTGTCTCTATTTCTTGGCTTGGCCAGGACTCTGACCTTGCCGTTATCCAAAGTCAGGACTGGCTTAATCTTGAGCAAGGTGCCAACCAGAGTTGCCGCAGCTCCAATGCGCCCCCCCTTCTGGAGGTACTTCAGGGTACCGAGGGTACCAAATATATTCATATTGGCGGTAAGTCGCTTGATGATTCCCTTAATCTCAGCCAGCCCCCGCCCTTCCTCAGCGGCACGGGCAGCGGCAAGAACCAGGAGACCCATCCCCATAGAGAGCCAGTCCACCACCTCGATCCGGGCCTGGGGAAAGGCTGCCCTGGCTGCCAGAGCTGAATTAATGGTCCCGCTCAGCTTGCCCGAAATATGAATGGAAAGAATATCATAACCAGGCTGGGTTAGCTCGGCATATACCTGGATAAAGTCGCTGACCGAAGGCTGTGAGGTGGTGGGGAGCGCCTTGGACCTTGCCAGTCTTTGATGGAATTCCTCGTTGGTAATGTCTACCCCCTCAGCAAAGGACTCGTTTCCAAAGATAACCTTGAGTGGGACAACGTGGATATCGTATCTGGCGGCTGTCTGCGGCAGCAGGTATGCAGTGCTATCAGTGACGATTTTAACCTTGGCGGACAATCTTACTATTCCTCCTCAATGGAGGTATTATACCATGTCCCCAAAGCCCTGGGGCAGATTAATCGGAGTCCGATTTTGTGGAAACGGATCTCGGTGAACTTACCATATATAAAGGCTCCGGGGATATTGGCAGCGGGGAAGCTGTTCCTATTCTGGCCAGGATTGAGGGTAATCACATATTTATTGCCATGGCAGGGCAGGAATCCTATGCAGAAACCCTGATAACAAGCATTAATAAATAGCTGGCAACAGCCCTACCTTTTTCAAAGGCATCTTGCCGAATCCCAGCGGGCCATTTTTGCTGACGATTTACAGGAGAGCCAAACGTGCCAGGCCACCATCAACCTTGACAGGAGGCAGGTTTAGACTGTAATATACCTAGAGGGGCTAGGTGTATCGGGAACGCAAGTAGGCGCACCGGTATAAAGGAGGTTGATGAAGAAGGTAGCCGTTGTCACCGACAGTATCGCCTGCCTCACCAGAGAACTGGTGGAACAGTACGGCATCAGAATCGCGCCCATCAATCTCTATTTTGGGGGTAAGGTCTATAAGGACTGGGTGGATATAACCCCCGACGAGGCATACGAGCTATTCTTAAAAGACCCGGAGTCTTTCAAGACGTCCGGCAGCAATCCCTGGGACTGGGTTGAAGCCTGCCGTGAGGCAAGCACCGAAGCCGAGAGCATCCTCTGCATCACCCTCTCGTCCAGGCTCAGCGGGGTCTATAACGGGGCCCTTGAAGCTAAAGAACATCTCAAGACCGAATTCCCCCGGACCTCCATAGAGGTGCTGGACTCTCAGACGGTCACCGCCGCCGAGGGTTTCGTTGCCCTGGCGGCGGCCCGAGCGGCAGAAGAGGGGAAGAACCTGGCCGGGGTAGTCGAAACCGCCAAGGAGATGATGGGCAAGGTTACCTTCCTCGCTTTCCTTGACACCATCCGCCACGTTTACCGGACGGGACGCATCCCCAGGATAGCCTCCCAAGCGGGGTCCATACTTAACATCAAGCCGATACTTACCGGTTCCTCCGGGCTGGTCCGTTTTATAGGTGCCGTGAGAAGCCGTGAGCGCGGCATAGAGCGGTTACTCAAGATAATGAGGGGTAAGGTTAGGCAGGACCCGGTCCACGTGGCCGTAATGCACGCCTATGCCCTGGACGAAGCTGAGAAATTGAGGGAGCGGATTTCCTCCGAATTTAATTGCGCCGAACTCTGGGTCACCGGCTTTAGCCCGGTAATGGGCTATGCTACCGGTACCGGAACCCTGGGGATTGCCTTTTACAAGGAATAGCCGACCTTGAGCCGTAAATATCTTTTCAGGAGGGCTGACGACAATGGTTAATGAAATTATCGCGGTGGCTTCAGGCTATCTCCTGGGCTCCATTCCCACCGCCTACATCGTCTCTCGCCGGGTCACCGGTAAAGATATCCGCCGGCTGGGTGGCGGCAATGTGAGTGGCTTGAATACCTATCGTGAGGTGGGAGCACTACCCGCCCTGGTAGTGGGCCTCGTGGACCTTGGCAAGGGGGCAGCAGCGGTAGCTATCGCCTACTGGCTGCTGGGGGTATCCCCGCTTTTCGTGATGCTCGCGGGCCTGGCAGCCGTAATCGGTCACATGTGGATGCTCTTCCTGAAGTTCAGCGGGGGCAAAGGCATGGGGGCCGCCTTTGGTGCCCTGCTGGTCCTGATGCCCGTTTACGGCTACTGGTACGGGCTTCTAATCATCATTGCCGTCATCATTATTCCCTTCGTCTTTACCCGCAACGTCGCTTTATCCATGGGCATTGGCCTCTTCTTTCTACCCCTTATCACCTGGTTGATAACCCACTCAGGGCTGGCAACTATCCTCGCCGTTACTCTGGGAGTGCTAATCGGCATAAAGTTCCTGCCAACAGCCAGGACAGCCTGGTCCAGGGACAAGAGCACCCGTGCCTTTATCTTTGACGATGGTAAACCGCATCAAGGGCCGGGGGAGTGAGCATTGACAAGAACCAAATTGCTGCGGTAGTCTTAATCTAGAAGCAATAAGTGGAGGAGGAGGTCAGCAATGCTCAGCGCACGTAATCAGTTCAAGGGCATCATTAAGTCTGTGGAGCACGGTAAGTTGATGAGTGAGGTGGTCGTGAAGGTCGGCGATTTAACTGTAGTCTCGCTCATCAGCCGCCACTCGGCCCACAACCTGAACCTCAGGGAGGGGGATGAGGTTACGGCGATAATTAAGGCTACGAACGTGGTCGTTGCGAAGGACTGAGTGAACTGAAGATGCGGGCTGCTTCTGCGGCAAAAGCAGGGTCATTGATATGTGTCTTGAGTTCGACAAGTTTAACCTCCGGGCTGAGTTGCGCTCTTAAGGCGTGAGTAAAGACCCTGCTCCTCTCCGGGTCGTAAAAGGCACCGCCGGGCTTATCCCACTCGGAAAATCCCAGTTGTGGGATAACTATCGCCCGGGGTCCTTGACCTTTGCTCAGCCTTGCAGCTACCAGCTCGGCCGTTGCGGCTACCTCATCCAATGACCTCTCCACCGCCCAAGCCAGTTCATTATGCTGGTGCTTCCTCCGCCCCCTGAAGTCCTTCGGCATGGCCTCAAGTGAACCCGGCCAGGTGAAGAAATCAACCCCACCCGGGGCAATGACCTGGGGGATACCTTTCCTCCCGGCGGTCTCAAGCCTCCCCGGAACAGAGAGAAAACCCCTCCCGGCTACACTGCCGGGACATAAGTCTATAAGACTCAGATCCAAAACCCCGCTGATGATGTCCTGGCCCACAAGCTGCTCAAATGGCCAGCCCTGCCCGCCCCCGACATGAAACATTATCACCTGATACCCCATCTCTTCCAGCGAAGGGGTGAGCCACTGTACATATCTGAGAGCTGTAATACCGAGAGTGGTAATACCCAGGAAGGTCTTACCCCGGAGGTCTTCACCTCCCCGGTACATCCGGGCCGCTCCCCAGACAGCCCCGGCGGCGTTTTCAAGCATCCGCCTGGCGAGACTGCTCAGGCCCCATACATCCGACACCGCCGGAATCACTATCAGGTCGGGGGGTACCAGCTCGGGCCGCAGGTGTGAGGTAAACGCGGTGGTAGAGAAGATAACCTTGGGTATCCCCACCGGCAAAACAGCGGTCACCGCCAGGAAGAGCGAGGTGCCCATCGTCCCGCCAACGCCAATGATTCCCTCCAGTTCCCCCGAGGAATACAGGTCAGCGACTATCCTCGAGGCCCCTTCGGCCATTACCCTTATCGCCTCTGCCTCTTCCCCGAGGGAGCCTATCTCCTCAAGACTTCTCCCCGTTGACCTGATGACTTCTTCCCGGGGGATGTCTGCCTCAAAAAGAGGGGTCCCCAGAACGCCACCATCAATAACGAGCGTTTTAGCCCCCCTGGCCTCGAGGAGCTGCTTGATATACGCTATCTTATCCCCTTTGGTATCCAGCGTGCCCAGAATAACTATCATCTGATGAAAACCTCTTCACAAACTCCGGTTATCGCCCGGGCAAACTCGGGGTCTTCCATATTTGCTCTAACCAGGCTCACTTCTATCTCTGGTTTTAGCAGCCGCTTCAGCTCACTTACAAAGATGAGGTCCTGCTCCGGGTCATAGGTCTCGCTTCCCGGATAGTCTGCCGAGGACCAACCCTTGAGAGGAATTACGAGCCTGACCGGTCCCTTTGCCCGGTTGAGCTTCCCGGCAAAGGCCTGAGCGGCGGTAGTAAGTTCCTCCGGGGAAGCACGCAGCCAGGTGCGGAATCTGTCCAGGTCGTACTTGCGGCGCTTCCGGTGGTCTTCCGTATATTTTCGCTTGGGCGGTGTTATATGATTTACGCCGCAGGTCGAGATTACCTGGGGAATCCCCATCTCTCCCGCCGATTCCAGCCGGTGCGGCCCGGCGTCTCTCATTCCACCAATCAGGTGCTCCAGCACACCCCCGGGGGCGAGGTCAACCACGCCATCAAACAGCCCCTGGGCTATCATTTCCTCCATCGCCCGGTCTCCGATTCCAGCCGCCGAAAAACCCACCACCTGAAGCCCTTTCTCTTCCAGTGCTTTTCGGACTCCGCTGGCGCACTGCTCGCAGGGACCCAGCATGGTCAGGGCGATCAGCTTCGCTTTTTCCTTCAGTTCCCCGAGCGGCGTGGCATCCGCCATCCCGCAAACAGCGTAAGCCGCCCGGTCGATAACATTCTTCAGCACCTCACTAACGCCGGAGACCTCGATAACAGAGTGCATCAGGGTAATGTCGCCGGTACCAATATAGCGGGTGGACATCCCCGGGAGGGCCGCTGTCGAGGAGATTATGAGTTTGGGTATCCCGAAAGGAAGGGCGCGCATCACATCAGCCGCCATCAGGGAGCCCGTGGAGCCACCAATCCCGACCACGCCGTGAACTTTCCCCTCCTCCACCAGCCTCCGGGCGATGCTGCTGGCACCGGCAATCATCACCTCGGTATTGCTGGCCCGGTCCCGGGACCCGTGGATTTGCTCCAGGCTGCTCCCTCCGGCCCTGGCCACCTCATCAGCCGAAACCTCCGCCTGAGCCTCTCCCTTCCCCGCCATGGAGAGGTCCATCAGGACCGGCTTCCGGCCCAGCCCCCTTATCCTCTCCCGGAGATAGAGGGCCTCCACGCCCTTGGTGTCCATGGTGGCAATGAGCAGAATACCCTTCCCGTCAGCCAAGTTTACCCTCCTGCTTGAGCTTCTCGGTTACAATCCTGGTAAGCTCTTTCTTGTCCAGCTTCGACCCGCCGGCCAGGGGCATTGCCTCTATTACCTCCAGCCTCTCCGGGACCTTAAACATGGCAATCTTCTTGCCCTTCAAATAGTCAACCATCTCTTCAAGGGTAAAGGATTCTCCTCCCTTAAGGGTAACGAAGGCACAACATTTTTCACCCATCTGGGGGTCAGGCATCGGTACTACCGCCGCCTCAATGACCCCGGGATGAGCAATGAGGAAGTCCTCAACCTCCTTGGGGTAGATATTCTGGCCCCCGCGGATTATGATATCCTTCTTCCTGCCCACTATCTTCAAATAGCCCTCATCGGTCATGGTCACGACATCACCGGTAGTAGCCCAACCTTCCTTATCAAAGGCCTCGGCCAGGGTCTTGTCAAGGTCCCGGTAATAGCCAATGGCGTTGCCGGGCCCCCGGAACCATATCTGCCCTTCCTCACCGGGCCTGGTACGCTCTTTACCGTCATCGTCCACTATCTTCAGCTCCACCCCGGGGTGTACCCTGCCCACCGTAGTATATCTCAGCTCTTCCGGGGCAGAGATAGGGACACCACTGACCGAACCCTGGTCCTGGGAACCAAAGGTGCCCAGGATGGGGCAGTGGAGTTTCCCTTCCGCCTCCCGGGCCAGGGCTGGCGGCAAGTAACCACCGGCACTCTTGATGAAACGCAGGGCGGAGAGGTCATACTTCCCCACATCAAGCTGCACCAGCCTCGCCAGCTGGGTCGGCACCAGGGCAACAACGGTTGCCCTCTCCCGCTCAATGAGTTTAAGGGAGTCCTCATCCCCCCTGCCCTCATAGTCCAGCACAACCTTAGCCCCGGCAACCGGCGCCGCGACATAAGCCGGCGTACCACCCGCCGCCCCGGTAATCGGAGCCAGCGAGAGAACAATATCTTCAGGGCCAAGCCCCCAGTTCCGGATGTGGGCTCTGGCCGTCCATATCTCCCGGGCGGCAATGCGGTGTTCAATAATTTTCGGCATCCCGGTGGTACCGGTGGTAGTAACCAGAAAGCCAACCTCACCTACCGGGTCCAACCTCCTGGCCTCCAGCTCGCGAAGGTCGTATTCCTCTTCATAAGGGTGCGCCATTATCTCATCAAGCGAGACACAGCCCTCAGGGACTTCATCCCCGGCAATAATGATATGTTTTAGCTGGGGTAGCCGGGACTGAAGCTCCCGGACCATATCGTAATAATCAAATTTGCGGAATTTCTTCTGGATAACGATGCCAACCGCTTCCGTCTGGCTCCCTATCCACTCAATCTCGCTTTCCCGGAAGGTATACATTTCAGGGATGGAAAGGACTCCGGCCTTCTCGGCAGCAAGGCGGACCAGCGCCTGCTCAACGATGTTGGGCAGTTGAATCATCAGCCTGTCATCTTTACTCAGCTTCAGTTCCCTGACCAACGCCAGCGCTATCCGGTTGAACCTCTGTACGGCTTCCTTCCCGGTCAGCCTCACCCCCCTCGAGTCAACCAGTGCCTCTTTATCCGGCCACCTCCTGGCATTCCACTCCCAGTAGTCGGGCAGGATGGTATTCTCCCAATACCCACCCTTCACATACCTCTCGACTTCATCTTCATCATACCGTACCGGCTTCATCTTTCCTCCCCAATCTCTTCACTAAAATTGATGTCTCCTCTATTTCACGGAACGGAACATCCTCATAAGGCCCCCGGTCCAACAGATATTCAACCTGGGGCCTGCCATCCCTGGTATAAGGATGAAGCATGGCATCATTCTCACCGTCAAACTCAACGGGAATAAGCCCCGCCTTCCGACATACTTCAATGCCAAAGGCGGGAGTCGCCTTGACCCACCTTCCCCCGAGGTACAAATCGGCGTACCCGTGGTAAGCAAGCACATTGGTCCCTCTCAGCTTCAGTAACTTCTCCGGAATAAGATGGCTCCTGATTTTAGCGAACCTGAGCCGGGCGGGAATACCGGCGGCACGGGCCAGGGCAACGAGAAGGACCGCCTTCTGGACACAGTATCCCTCCTTTCTGGACAGGACATGGCTCGCCCGTAACTGCTCCGGGAGAGACCTTGGTGAAAAAGCATTATACCTTATCTCGTCCCTCACAAAATAGAAGATTCTGCGGGCCTTCTCTTTCTCACCCTCTACCTCCCCGGTTAGCTCCCGTGCTTTTTCCCTTACCGGCTCAACATCGCTATCAATAAAGGGTGTGGCTTTCAAATACTGGTCCATCTTCACTCTCCAGTGCCCGAAAAGGGCTTACATCATGCCGGTGAGCAGGGAAACAGCCCTTTGAGCATACTCGGGGTCATTAATATGGCAGTCCAGCTCCTCCACCTTGATTTCGGAGCCCAGATTCTTCTTCAGGGTTTTTATGAACAACTCATTATTGTCAGGGTCGTAAAATACCCCTCCCGGCCTATCCCTATCCGAGAATCCCCCTCTCGGAATAAGGACCACCACCGGCCCTTTGGCATTATTCAACTTGCCGGCTATTATCTCCGCTACCCTGGTCATCTCATCGCTTGAGGCCTTTATCTCCCAGGAAAGGTCGTTATGCTTCTTCCATACCCTGCCTTTATACTGCGGGGGAAAGGTCTCCGGCGGGCCGGGCCAGTCAAAAAAGCCCATCGCCGCAGTACCAACCACCTGCGGAATGCCCCGGCGCGCGGCAGCTTCCATCCGGTTAGGTCCGGCGTTGCATGTGCCCCCGCACAGCTCATTGATAATTTCATAGGGGCAGAGGTCCAGGACACCATCAATGAGACCCTGGTCGATTAACTCCTCCAGGGCCCTCCCCTGCATCCCGGTAGCATGAAAGACAGCTACCTCATAACCTTTTTCCTCAAGAAGAGGTTTCGCCGTAAAGACATACGTAAGCACCGCCCCTCCCAGGGTGGATATCCCAATCAAGGGCCTCTTTTCCCCGCTCACCTGTTTTCTGCCCGCCGCCCCGGCTATCATCAGGGCGGCATTCCCAAGTATCTCCCTGATTATCCGGTTTAGTCCCCACATATCGGCTACCGACTGCATCATCACCAGGTCCTTGCTGACAAGCTCGGGGCGGATAAAGGAGGTAAAGGCCACCGTTGAGACCATCAACTTGGGTACTCCTAGAGGCAGCACTTTCATTACAGGGAGAGCGATTGAGGTCCCCATCGTCCCCCCCAGGGCAATTATGCCATCCAGCTCGCCCCGGGAGTAAAGCTTCTTAACAAGGATGGAGGCACCCTCAGACATTGCCTTTACCGCCCTTTCTTCATCACGCCACGAGACTATCTCTTCCATTCCCCCGGAGACAGCCGCCGCGACTTCCTGCCGTTTGATATCCGGCTCAAACAGGGGCTCTCCCAGAATTCCCACGTCCATCACCCTGCCCCGACATCCCCTGCCCTCGATAACCTCTTTCAGATACCCCGCTTCCTCTCCCTTGGTATCCAGCGTCGCTAAAATGAGAACCGTTCTAGTCACCCGAATCTCCTTCTTCGTCAAGGGCCACGACAAATTGTCCCATATCTGCCCCCGTGCCGGCGGCTATTGGCTTACACTTGAGCTTCAACATATAAATCGCTGCTTTTCCCCCGGTCTCACCCTTCAGTGCCTCATAGTTTCCGGTGCCTTTGGCTATCACCAGGTCACTCTGTCTGAAGGCATCAGCCAGTGAGGGTGGACCCTCACCGGGCACAAACTGCCCCCTCATGGTTAGTATCTTATCAACCAGCCCATCCAGGGTAAAGAGAAGGGCATCTTCCCTGGTGGCATCCTCAAAATACGGCGCCTCCTTCACCACAAGGGTCACCCTTGCCCCCATTCCCACAAGCTCGGCAATCAGCAAGGAATCAAAACCTATCTCGCCGGCATTATCAGTAAGGTAAAGGACTGTAGGCCTATCTTGAACTGCCCCATAGATATTGCCTATTAAGGCCGGAGGAGGGCTTTCTCCCCGGATAATGCCCGCCGTCTCCGGGAACTCGAAGGCCCCAGAAGGGATACCGATAGGCGCTACATTGCTTGCTGAAGCCAGGTAACATGCCCTCTCAAATCTTTCCGCCGGTGTCTGCCCCCCTCGTACGAAATCCCGGGCAGCAGGTATTAGTTCACCCGCGGACTTGTTACTCTTGAGCTTGAACTCTTCATAATACGCGGCAGAGGCCGACATGAACTCATGCGCAGAGGTGGTCATCCGGTTACATAATAAACCCAGGTTGACCGACGGGTAAAACTCCCGGGAGAGCACACTCGAGATGCTTCTAGCTAACCGGAAACGCTCCTCCTCGCCAATGGTAACCCCGGCCCTCTCGTAAACCCACCTTGACATACATAAAGCGCACTCTGCCGCCGGCTTCAAAATCTGCCGCCTTCCTTGATAGTTACCTGTTTCTTGCCGCCCTCGGGCAGCGCCCTCAAAGAAGCCCCTCCAGTCCGTGGTACTCCTCCGAGGGCACTGCCATTTAACCTGTTATCCCTACTTGATTAATGGCTTACCGATAGGCAAAACCGGTTTACCGAAGAAGGTACCGAGCCAGACAGCCGTCGCGAAGTAGAAAATCATCAGGGCAAACAAAAGCATCATCCAGCCGGACACCATAGGCAGCGTGCTGCTGATACCCATGGAAGGGTCTGCCGGCATCCCCGGGCAACCCATGAAGCTCCAGGCGCAGGGGGCAAGTGCTGCCGCCACGGCAATCCACCACAGGGCAAAACCCAAAAACCAGCTAACTTTGAGCCCGGCAATCCCGCCAACGACCAGAAACATTACCAGCCCTATCCACATCCAGCCCTCTACCTGGGGGGGAATTGCCACCGCAGCCCCAGCACCAAAGACGGGAGCTCCCCAGGGCCATCCCACAAACTTACCCAGGAACGAAAGCCACGTGCCGGAACCAAACAGGACGCCGCCAATGATGGCGCTAAGTGTGCCACCGAAGATGTCGCCGCGGCGAAACGCTATTATGGCCCCAATAATACATACCAAACTGACACCGGCAACCCACACGATAAGCAGGGGTGCACTCGCCAGTGAAACACTGCCCGTGAGCAGTGCCGCCAGACCGAAGAAAGCCACCGCCGACGAAAAGAGAACCGCCGGTAAGGGCTCAGCCCACTGAGTTTGTTGTTCCGCCATCGTCTTCCTCCTTAGAATTTTATCTCTGCCTTTCCCACCACTCCTACTTGCTCATGTCTTTCACCCCCCCGCCTTTTCAGAGCCTAGATTCTATACCTTACCTTCCCGCGCAGGGTAAGACTACCCCCGCTACTCTCAGCTCAGTTGGAGGACCCCCACATACTCCAGGGAACATCTACTTTCAAAATCAATCCATTAATACTCTTGATGCCGCTAACTAACCTCCTTGAGCCTATCTTAAAACTAAACCTATTTATCCAGGATGTAAATTGCCCCGTTGGCAGCGTCTACCTTTATCCGCTGCCCGGTCTTAATCTTCTCACAGGCAACAAAGCTGTTGATGATGGTCGGCACTCCGTATTCCCTGCCGATGATAGCAGTATGGGAGAGGGTCCCCCCTCTATCACCGATAACCGCCGCCGCAATACCGAAGGCAGGGGTCCAGGCCGGATTGGTACCGGGGCAAACCAGAATTTCACCCGGTTTGAACTGACCAAGGTCCTCATAGTTTATGATAACCCTGGCAATCCCCTCGGCTTCACCCGGGCAGCCACAAATACCCATAATATCGGCCTTAAGCTCCGGCCTTGCTGCCGGCATGTCACCAATGATGATTTTAATGGCAATGGGGTCCAGCGACGGCAGCATGTCCTCACCTACCGCCTCCTCAAAGCCACCGGGACGGTCGGTATAGACAGGAGGCCTGAACTCACCCTCTGTCTCAAACCTCTTTACCCAGCCTTCCCACTGAGCCCGGCGCTTCCTCGTCAACCAGCGGAGGTCGTTCAGCTGCGGCAGCAGAATGCAGCTCTCAATCTCCCAGGGGTTCATCATAAAGACATCATCGGGACGGTCGATGGTCCCCCCTTCGGCAAGCTTCTGCCCGATTGCCAGATAGCCGCGGCGCATTATTGCCTGGATGCTCATCTCACAGTACAGGTCATGTTCCTCACTATAGACAGTGGCATTCTGCCCCAGCTTTATTAGTGAGCTGAACCATTCCTTATCCTGTGACGGTACTTTGTCCAGCAGGGCTTTGACCGCTTTTTCCCTCTTCACGACAAGTCCCCTCCTCCTCACGTCAAGGATATATTCCTTATCCGTCGCGGTGCCACCCAGGATGAGGTCTTTGATAGTCTTTATCGGGAGACTCGGCTGCTCCAGCCAGTAGGGGTCAACAAAGTCGTTCATGCGGACCATCCGCCAGCCCCGAAGCTGGAGGAATTCATTGAATTTCTTGAGCCAGTCCCTCCCCTTACCTTCCTGTTCCAGCTTGGGAATGATAGCCTCAGGCTCATTCTCCCTGAATATATCACCGAGTCCCTTTTCAACCGCCTGCTTGGCTAATTGCCATAGCTCTCTGTCAACCGTGTAAATCTCGTTATCAAAGCCTCTCATCATGTCCTGGAACTCAGCTGACTGGTCATTTATCCCGAAGCGTTTCTTGCACTCCTCCTCGAGGAGAATCCATGCCGAATAGGAGGTCTGCATCCCGAAGAAGTGTATCTCCCACATCTTGCGAAAGGCCTCGTCAAGCTCCCAGTTGTGATGCAGGAAATCAAGGACGGTTGCCTGAGCGGGGTCAAACATCTTAAGCTGGTCATACATATCGGTTAGCATCTTCTTATTCTTTTTCCAGATACCACCGAAGTCCGCAATGTAGGGGCGTAGCGCCTCCTTGAACTTGACCTCGCGCTGTTTCCTCTCCTCGGCATCCCTGACTACCAGGAAGGTGGTGTAAAGTCCGCCCTCCTTATACCGCCACTCCCAGCCATAGCAGGTAGGCAGACTGAGGGCAATGTTCATCCACTTGGTGCCAATGCCGCAATGCCTGACCCAGAGGTAGCCATACAGTGGGGTAACCGGTGGCGAAGAATGCGTGCCATCAAGAAACAGGGAGTGAAACATCGGTAAATCAACCTCAGGAATAAGGTCATACCCCGGCGCCGTACCCCAGACGGCATCCGCCCCTTTGAGGTCTGCACCTTCCCATTTCTTCCATCTCTCCTCGGGCGATAAAAATCCATAGGTACTTGGCTTTCCGTATTCAGCCATCTCTTACTCCTTTCCAGGGTCTTATTTTGGTCCCCTCCTCACCCCTTCTTCAATCACTCATGTCGTTCACCTCCCTGTCTTTCTAGAATCTGAATTCTATGCCCTTTATCTTCTTTTTAGCCTCGGACAGGTCAATCTGTTTAAAACCACTGACCAGCTTGTCAGCGAGCTGGTCGGTGGCCGATTCCGGCTCCCTGGCAAATATTTTCTCCGGGCGAGTCTGGAGCAGAAACACGTTCTGCCGGTCAGGGAAATCAGGGTCAATCGCCCATTCCATGTCCTGCGCCTGTCCCAGCTTTTCCTCAAGGTGTTTCGCTAACTCCACAACCCCTTTTATTTCACTATCAGTCAAGCAGGGGACCGACTGCATCTCCGGCGGCATATCCCGCCACTCAGCGCCCTCTTCCGTGTTTACCACCTGCTTGAGCTTTTTACCCACCGCCCTTTCCAATACTTCAAGGCTCTGCTTGTCCACCACGAACCTGTCCACACTCTCCTCCCCACTAACGACACCTTCCCCCAGTCCCCAGTTAGCCTCGATAACTACCTTCGAGGCGTCACCGGTAACAGGGTCCGCAGTAAAGCCAATACCGGCACTCCGCGCATTTACCATCTTGACGACGGCAACACCGAGCTTATCAGCATCAATCGCTATCCCCTTGTTGGCCCGGAAGGCAATCGCTCGAGGAGTAAAGGCACTTGCCCATACCTTCTTCACCTTTCTCAGTACCTCTTCCTTACCTTTAACATTCAGGTAGGTCTCAAACATACCCGGCCGGCTCGCCGTTCCGGCCGACCTGACCGAAACCGCAACATCAAGAGCCCCCAGTTTATCACACAACTGCTCATAGTGGGAAACTATTTCTGCCTCCACGTCTTTCGGCACGGTTGCCTCTTCTATCATACTACGGAGATGCTGGCTCACTTCCTCAAAATGCGTAATCGAGGCCCCGGCAAGATTACCAACACCGCTCACATAGCTGGAAATCTTTTCATCAACCGCAGACTCCCGGAGGAAGCTCTCATACATCCCGATAGAAAGAGCAAATCCCGGGGGAACAGGTAAGCCCATTCGGGTCATCTCTCCCAGGTTAGCACACTTCTTCCCTACCGCATCGTTGTGCTCTTTGCCCAGCTCCTCAAACCAAAATACCAGTTTCTCTGCACCCATGTGCCCTCTCCTCCTTCTGTTATTGCTGTTATTGCCTGAGTAACGAGAGCTTGCTTAAATCTCATGCCAGTTCTCCATCAGAGGCAAGACTCATAATCTGGGCGAGGCTGAAAACAGGACCATCCCGGCAGACATATTTACTGCCTATGTTGCACCGACCACACATCCCCAGCCCACACTTCATCCGCATCTCCAGGGAGAGCAGCGTTCTCTCGGCCGAGAAGCCGAGGTCTCTGACCACCGGCAGGGTGAACCTTATCATCGCCGGCGGTCCGCAGACCAGGGCATAGGCATCATCCGGGCGGGGGGCGACCTCACGGGTAATTTCAGGAACAAATCCCACCCGTCCGCCCCACTCTTCATCGCCAGTGTCCACAGTAAGATGCAACTCAAGGTCAGTTCTCTTACCCCATTTCTCCAGGTCATCCTTGTAAAGCAGCAGCCCCGGGCTCCTCGCCCCATAGATGACGGTTACCTCGCCAAAGCGGGAGCGGTTCACCTCATCAAGCACAAAGTTGGTGAGGGCTCTCAGGGTAGAGAATCCAAAGCCACCACCAATCATGACGATATTCTTGCCCTGGAGCGTCTCGATGGGGTAGCCGTTACCCAGGGGACCCCTTACGCCCAGGACTGCTCCCGCCTCCAGGTCATGCAGGGCAGTTGTGACCACCCCTACCTTGCTCACCGAGAACTCCAGATACCCTGCCTGCGTGGGGGAGGAAGCCATACCGAAGGGGGCTTCCCCCTTACCCGGCACCGACAGCTCGGCGAACTGCCCCGGCAGGTAGCTGAAAGCCGCCTCATCCTCCCGGTTGACAAAGGAGAGGCGGAAGGTCTTGATATTCATGTCCTCGGTTTCCACCACCACCTGCTCAATCCTCACCGGCAAAGGTAAATATGGATTCTTCACCTGACACCCTCTAACTGCGATATGGCGTTCAGGACCTGGCGGATATCCAGGTTCACCGGGCACTCAGTGACACAGCGGCCGCAGCCCACACAGCCAAACTCTCCGTAGTTATCAATAAAGTGGCTGAACTTGTGCATTATCCGCTGCCGGTAGCGCTCCCTGACCGTAGGCCTGGGGTTGACCCCGGATGCCTGCAGGGTAAACAGGGGAAACTGACAGGAGTCCCAGAGGCGAATGCGGTCGCCGTCAGAACCTGCTCCCTCATCAACGATATCAAAACAGTAGCAGGTGGGACAGAGATAGGTGCAGACTCCACAGCCCAGGCACTTCTCCGTGAGCTGCTGCCAGACGGGGTCATTGAAGCTGTGGTCCAGCTTTTCCTTCAGCCCCTCTGTCGCCACCCCCGCTTCCAGGGACGCCTCCGCTACCCGGACAGCCCCCGCTGCCAGCGCCAGCTTGTTCTCACCGGCATCCTTAAGCCAGCTCCCTTCCAGGAGCCGTGCTCCCTCATCACTGATAACCTGGATAACATATTCATCGCCAATGTCTACCAGCAGGAGGTCGGAGCCCTCGGTTGAGAAGGGCCCCCCGTTTACCGAGGTACAGAAACAGGTAGCACGGGGCTTCGGGCAGCCCAGGCTCACCACCACGGTCCCCTGCCTGCGGTTTACATAATAGGGGTCCGGACACTCCCCATCGAAGACCTTATCCAGCAGGGTAAAGCTCCTGGCATCGCAGGGGCGGATGCCGAAGACTAACCGCCGCCGCTCCGGAGGGGGAGGCTCCTCTATTTCGACTGCCCCCGGGGTGGTGTGGTAGCTGAACAGTACCTCCCACTGAGGCAGGAGCAGCCCCTTGGGCGGTATCCTGGAGTTCTGGTAGTCCAGGAAAGCCTCGCTGCCAGAGTTAATCCGCTCAAAACAGATACGGTCGCCCTTATTTACCGGGGCGAACACTTCATACCCCTTGATGAGCCTGTCAAGGAGGCTGGCTATCTCTTGCTTATTGATAATCTTGGCTTCCATCTTTAGTATCCTGCCCTCTGGCTTAAGGGTTCACCATAAACTCCTCCGGGTCATCCGGCTTAAAGGTGGCGAGGGGTGCCACCTGCTCCAGGCTCAGCCCGGCTTCGTAGCCAAACCGCTCTTTCACATCCTTGACCAGTTTCCGGTTCAACTTCCTGATGTCCACCCCTACGGGGCAGGCTCGCTCGCAGGCCCCACAATCAACACAGCGCCCTGCCAGGTGAAAGGCGCGCGTAAGGTGAAAAGCCATCGTGTCGCTATCATTGGTCGTCTTACCTACCCACTGCGGGTGGGTGCTGTCCACGAAACACTCCTGGCAGTAGCACAGCGGGCAGGCGTTGCGGCAGGCGTAGCAGCGGATACACTCGCTGAACTCCAGGGTAAAGTACCCCCAGCGCTCTTCACCGGACCAGGTTTCGAACTCTGCCACATCCTGATAGGGGTCGGCCTCCCGCTCCGTTACCAGCTCCCCCGCCAGCAGGTCATATATCACCGGGTTGCGGTGGGTACAGGTCTGACAGGAAGGATATAGAAAATCATCCCGTTTCAGGGTCTTCTCAAAATCAGCCCCTCTGAGGGTGAGCTTACCATCCTTTTCTTCCGCCTCACGGACCTCGCCCCCTTCAATCCCTGCCTCAACCCCCCTCCAGTCAACCATTCCCTGGCAGGGAACACCGATGATAATTACCTGCTCCCGGCGAAGCTGGTTTTCCTTGATGAGTTCCACGATGCTGCGCACATCGCACCCCTTGGCGACGATGGCGAGCGGCTCCGCCCTCCCGACCAGGTATTTAGCCAGGTTATTTTCACAGAAGGAGTCCCAGATAAGCCGGCTTACCTCCCCCTTCTGCCGTACAAAGCAGGGGGTGCGGCGCAGCGGCATTGTACCCCGCTCAAACCCGATAACCACCTTTACCCTGCCTTCTTCCAGCAGGTTCCGGGCGATTTCCCTTACCTTGCTTGTTAGCTCTGGCATCTAGCACACCTCAATGCGGGTCTTGCTCAGCTTTTCCAACGGCCCCAGCGCCGTTACCTTTTCGGTGACCTCGCTTATCACCCTGGCGAATCTTGCTCCCTCTGATGCCGATACCCAGCTGAACTGAACCCGTCCTTCCTCAAGCCCGGCGTATTCCAGCAGGTCTTTCAGCAGGGCGAACTTTCTCCGGGCGCTGTAGTTGCCGGTAAGATAATGGCACTCGCCGGGGTGGCACCCGCATACGACAACGCCGTCAACACCGTGCTGCAGGCTGGCGATGATAAAGAAGGGGTTTATCCTCCCCGAGCAGGGAACCCGGATAACCCGGATGTTGGGCGGGTACTGTATCCGGCTGGTGCCTGCCAGGTCAGCGCCGGCGTAGCTGCACCAGTTGCATAGAAAGGCGACTATCTTTGGCTCCCAGTTCTCAGTTTCTGCCATATTCGCATCCTAAAGAGCCTGGATTAAGGACAGGGTCTGCTGGTCACTGACACCGGCGATATCCAGCGCTCCGCTCCGACAGGACGAGGCACAGATTCCACATCCCTTGCAAAGGGCTTCAGCGACTACCGCTACCTTTTCTTCAGTCTCTATTTCAATCGCATTAAAGGGACAGACCTTCTGGCAAACACCGCAGCCGGTGCACTTCCGCTTATCAACAATGCAGACGGCGCCGCCGGCTTTCATCTCCTCCTGTGCCAGTATCGTAAGCGCCCGGGAGGCCGCTGCCTGCGCCTGGGCGATGCTTTCATCAATGAACTTAGGGCTGTGAGCCAAGCCGCACATAAAGATGCCATCGGTGGAAAAGTCCACCGGGCGGAGCTTCATATGGGCTTCCATGAAGAAACCATCCTCGTTCAGAGGCACCTTGAGCAGCTGGGACAGCTCCCCGTTACTCTCCAGGGGGATAGTGGCGGCACCCAGCGACAGCATGTCGGCGCCTATCATCAGGCGCTGCCCCAGGGTGGGCTCCGTCACCGTGACCCGCAGGATGTCCCGGTCATTTTCCCGGACTACCTGTACCTCCGGCTTACCGTCAGCCTCATAGCGGATGAACTTGACTTCCTGCTCAGCGGCCTGCTGGTAGTAGTCCTCCCGCAGCCCGTAGGTCCTCATGTCCCGGTAGAGGATATAGATTTCCATCTCCGGGTTTATTTCCTTCAGCTTCAGGGCATTCTTGACTGCCTGGCTACAGCACACCCGGCTGCAGTAGGGGCGGTCGCTATCACGGCAGCCGACGCACTGAATCATTACCAGGGTGCTGCATTGCGCCAGCCTCTCACTACCGCCGGCTATCTCTTCCTCCAGCTCCAGCAGCGTCAGCACCCGCGGCTCTTTGCCGTAGAGATACTCGGTGGGTTTGAACTCCACGGCGCCGGTGGCGACGATGGTGACGCCATGGGCAATCTCGGTGATGGTCTTCTTATCCCCACCGGTGGCAATCCGGGTACTGAAGTTGCCCACATAGCCCCTGAACTCGGCTACCTCAGCTTCGGTGTATACCCTGATGAGCGGATTTTCGTTAACCCGCCGGATAAGCCTCTGGAGGTAAGCCTGAACATCCCCTCCGTCCACAGTGTAGTGGATTCTGCGGGCAATCCCGCCCAGCTCCTTATTCCTTTCCAGCAGGTGGACCTCAATTCCCTGCTCTGCCAGCGCCAGGGCGCTCTCCATTCCCGCGATGCCGCCACCAATCACCAGAGCGGCGTGGGTTATCATATACGACAGCTGGCAGAGGGGCCTGAGGAGCCTCGCCTTGGCTACCGCCATCCTCACCAGGTCCTCCGCCTTGCGGGTGGCTACCTCCTTATTCCCCATGTGCACCCAGGAACACTGCTCCCGGATATTGGTCATCTCAAACAGATAGGGGTTCAATCCCGCCTCCCTGAGTGCCTCCTGGAACACCGGCTCGTGCGTCCGGGGGGTACAGGCGGCGACCACTACCCGGTTCAGCCCTTTCTCCTGAATGGTTTCAATCAGGTGAGTGATGGAATCAATAGAGCAGCTGAAGGTGTTTTCCTCCGCATGCACCACATTATCCAGCCCGGCGGCATACCGGACGACGCCGGCAACATCCACATCCCGGGCGATATTGGTGCCGCAGTGGCAGACAAAGACGCCCACCCGCGGCGGCTCGGCGCTGACATCCCGTTCCAGCGGGTATTCCTTCTCTTCAATCAGGCTCCCCCGCCCCTCCACTAGCAACCGCGAGGAGAGCGCCGCCGCCCCACTCGCCATGGTGACCGAGTCGGGAATATCCATCGGGGCGTGAAACACCCCGCAGGCATAGATTCCAGGCCGGGAGGTCTCAATAGGAGAGAAGGTAGAGCTCTGGCAGAAGCCGGCGGGATTGAGGTCAATGGACAGCCGCTCCGCCAGTTCCCGGTTGCTGCCGCTTGAGGTCAAGCCCACCGAGAGCACCACCAGGTCAAACTCCTCATCCCTCACCTCGGTGCCGTTGATGCGGTAGCGGAGCACTACATTTCCGGTCTCCGGCACCTGCCTGAGAACGGATACCTTGCTCCAGACGAACTGGACGCCGGGCGTACCCTGCGCCCGCTCGTAGTAGCGCTCGAAGCCCTTGCCGTAAGCACGGATATCATTATGGAAGATAACCGTCTCCATCTCCGGCTCATGCTCCTTGGAGAGAAGCACCTGCTTGATGGCATACATGCAGCATACGGAGGAGCAGTAGGTATTGCCGGCGGTGGTATCGCGGGAGCCGACGCACTGAATCCAGGCGATTTTACGGGGGGGCTTTCCGTCCGAGGGGCGTACCAGCTCCCCCTGATAGGGCCCGGAGGCACTCAGGACGCGCTCAAACTCCAGGCTGGTAATTACATTGCTCAGCCGCGGGTAGCCGTACTCACTCTGCGCCTGCGGCTCAAAGGGCTCGTAGCCGGGGGCGAGGATGACACTCCCCACCTCAATTTCCCACCTTTTCTCCTGCTGGTGGAAGTCAATTGCCTTGGTATTACAGGTGGGGCAGCAAATCTGGCACTCCTTCCGCAGCAGGAAGAGGCACCGCGAGGGGTCAACCACGAAGGCGGCGGGCACTGCCTGGGGGAAGGGAATATGAATGCACCTGGTGGTCGCCAGATTTTCGTTGTAGTCATCAAGGATGTTTACCGGGCAGTACTCCAGGCAGGTGCCGCAGCCGGTGCACTTCTCCTCATCAACATACCGCGGTTCCTGCCGCACGGTTACCCGGAAATTCCCGGCTTCACCGGCGATGCCCTCCACCTGGGTGCCGGTCAGGATGGAAATATTCGGGTTCCGGGCGCACTCAATAAACTTGGGGGACAGGATGCACATGGAGCAGTCGTTAGTAGGGAAGGTCTTGTCCAGCTGGGACATCTTGCCGCCGATAGCGGGCCCCTTTTCTATCAGGTAGACCTTGAAGCCAGAGCTCGCCAGGTCCAGAGAGGCCTGTATTCCGCTCACCCCTCCCCCGACAACCATGACGGCCCCTATCTTACCTTCAGTTGGAACCGGGACTTGAGTCCCGTTATCACTGCTGGTCATAGCTTTCTCTCCTGCCCTTGCCCCCAGCGTAACATCACTTATTAAATTACTGCTTCGACGATTTCGGAGATATCCCTGATTTCCAGGACATCCCCCTTATTGGCGGTCAGCAGGCTGTCCTTGAAGTTAAGGATGCAGTAGGGACAGGCAGTCGCCAGAATATCGGCCCCCCGCTCGATTGCCTGCGCCACCAGAATATCGGAGAACCGTTCGCCCTTCCTGGTCTCCATCCAGATTCTGCCCCCCCCACCGCCGCAGCAGAGGCTGTTTTCACGGGAGTCAACCTCATCCATCAGCTCCACTCCCGGGATGCGGCTCAGGATCCGGCGCGGCTCATCATAGATGCCCTGATGCCGCCCCAGATAGCAGGGGTCGTGATAGACCACTTTCTTATCAAGCTCCCCGGTGAGCTTGATTTTACCCTCGTCAAGGAGCCGGGCGAGATACTGGATAGAATGACTTACCTTGAAATTGCCCCCCAGTTCGGGGTATTCATCCTTGAAAGTGGTGTAGCAATGGGGAGAACTGACCACTATTTCAGTCACCCCACTCTCATTGAAAGTGTCAATATTACTTTTCGCCAGCTGTTCAAAGAGGCTGGCATTACCTGCCTTGCGGATGCTCTCGCCACAGCAGTTTTCCGCAGTGCCCAGGACACCGTAGTTTATCCCCGCTTTTTGCAGGATGCCGACGGTAGCGCGTGCTACCCCGCTTACATTGGAATCATAGGCGGGGATGCAGCCCGGGAAGTAGAGCAGGTCGCTATCCCTGGTGAAAGGCCTCACATCCAGCCCTTTAGCCCAGTCAAGACGCCTCTCCCGCGGCTCTCCCATCGGGTTACCAACACTGCCCAGACTCGCCATCACGCTGCGGAGACTGGCGGGAACCATGCGGTTTTCAATCATGATGCTGCGGGCGGCGCGCATGATGTCAATGATACTGACCCCGCGGGGACAGCGGCTGACACATGTATTGCAGGTAGTACACAGCCACCAGTCCTCCTCATCCAGCTCAAATAAGCCAAACTGCGCCTGCCGGAGCATCTTGTGGGGGAGAAAGGCGCGGACGATATTCCAGGGGCAGCTCACCGTGCACAGCCCGCACTGAAAACACAGTTTGAGCTTTTCGCCCCCCGCCTCCTTAATTAAGTCGGCTGCCTCCCTGAAAGGAGCCACTACCTGCATCGCGGGACTTGCCTCACTTTGCATTTTATTCGTCTACTAAAGTCAGGGCCTCAGCAGCGCACCACCTGATACACTGGGGGTCGGGCGGCTCGCCGCAAAAATCACACTTGAGGGGGATTTGAGTGTCAGGCTCCTTGAAGATGGGCTTGACAGGGCAGGAAGCCCGGCACAGCACGCATTCGTCAAGTTCCCGGCCGTCAATTACCCGCACACCCTTTGAGTTACACGCCGCCTCGGTGTAAGGGCCTGCTATCACCGGCAGGCAAAATTCCTCGGTGATAAAGACCCTTATCCTTGACCTCCACGGGTTGACAGTACCGGTGTGCTGCAGGGAACAGGCCACCTCACAGAGCTTACAGCCGGTGCATCTGGTGTAGTCAACCTTGATTCTCATTTTGCCCCTGCCTTCCCTGCCAGCCCCAGCTGGAGCAGCTTTTCGGGGGTGGGGATGCCACTCTCGTCCCAGCCCCGCCACCTGTAGTATTCAGGCAGCATGCGGTCAAGGTGAACTACCTGGTTATTGACCCGGGGTTCATCGGTTATCCTCGGCGGCAGGTTATCATCCTTGCCGCTGAGCCCGGCTTTAAGGTTAAACAGCCGCTCCAGGTTCCAGATTCTCTCGCCAATGAGTGCCAGACTGTCGGCGGTGTAATCAACACCGGTGACAGCCCGCAGCCACACGAGCGGCTTCTCACTCCACAGCGGCCCGTGGTAGATAATCCAGCAGAGGATAGAGGAGTCAACCACCGCAAGGGCGTCCTGGTCCTGTTTCGTCCACTCCACGTGGTGCGCCGGGTCTTTCCTGCCTTCGTACATCGGCAACGTCGCCTTGGTATGGCAGGCACCGACATTGCTGGTAGCATACTGGAGCCCGATTACCTCGATGCCCTGGGGGTGCCAGGCAGGCATGCCCTGCTTTTTAACCCCCATGAAGAGTTCGGGGTGTCCGTATTTCTCGGCGACGGCATAGCCTCCGTCAGCCAGCAGGTCGCCGAAACCCTGGCGGCGGGAGGTCTCCTTCATAAGCTGGAACATGGAGACGGTATTACCAAAGTTGAGAGGGCACCCGGCGTCCTTCTCGGGCAGGTAGCCGCTTTCGAAGAGCTCCATGGCACAGGAAATAGTAGCCCCGGTGGTTATGGTATCCATCCCCAGTTCATTACAGAGATAGTTGGCTCTACATATATCATTGAGGTCACCAATCCCGCAGTTAGACCCCACCAACGCCATCGTCTCGTGCTCCGGTCCCTTGGTAGTCCCGGGGTAGTCGGGGTCTTTAATCCGGCTCCTCTTACTACACGCGAAGGGACAGCCAAAGCAGGCTTCGTCCCGCACCCGGATGTTATCCCGGATAAAAGCCGGGTCCTCGAAGACTTCGAACGCCTTGAAGTATCCGGTCTGGAAATTCAGCGCCGCCTGGGTGCCGGTCTTGTTGGCTCGCCCCGGCAGGCTCCAGGTTCCCCACATATGCCTTTTTTCCAGCTCCTTATTCTCACGGCCCTCTTCCAGGAAGTCCATCACCGCCTTCTTGAAGCCTTCGCTATCGGCAATGGCGACCTCTCCCCGGCCGCTGGCAGCGATTGCCTTCAGGTTCTTGGAGCCCATCACCGCCCCCATTCCGGAGCGGCCGGCAGCCCTGCCGCCATCAGCCATGACGCAGGCAAACCGCACCCGGTTCTCACCGGCAGGCCCGATAGAGATAATGCTGGTATCGCTGGCTTCCCAGATGTCGAACTCCTGCTTTATCTCGGCTTTAAGCAGGGTTCCCGTCTCGGTGGTCCACTTTCCCCACAGGTGTCCGGCGGGCTTAATCGCCACCCCCTCGCTCCTGATGGATAGATAGACGGGTTCGGGCGCTTTGCCCTCAATGATAAGCAGGTCATAGCCGGCAAACTTCAGCTGGGCGCCGAAATAGCCCCCGCAGCACGAGTTGGCGATGGCCCCGGTGAGCGGGGACTTGGAGGCGACGATGAATCTCCCCCCCGCCGGGGCACCCGTCCCCGTCAGGGGGCCGGTGGCGAAGATTAATTTATTTTCCGGACCAAGCGCCTCAACCCGGGGGTCCATCTCGTCAAACAGCATCTTCACCCCCAGGCCGCGGCCGCCGATGTAGTCCCTGGCCAGACCCAGGGGCGTATCTTCAACCAAGCAACTCCCCCGTGAAAGGTCAACCCTCAGGATTTTACCTTTCCAACCAAACATCCTGCTCCTTTAATGCATATATCTGCCGCCATCGACTACCAGGGCCTGCCCGGTGATGAAATCACTCTCATCGCTGGCAAAGAATATCGCAGCGCCGACCAGGTCCCCGGGCTGTTCCATACGGTTCAGCGGGGTGCGGCTGGTATCATACTTGGCAACATCACCTATCGTCCTGCTGGCCGGTGTATCCGTAAAACCAGGGCAAATAGTATTGACACAGATGTTGTATTGTCCAAGCTCGGCCGCCAAACACCGGCTGAAGCCCAAAGCCCCTCCCTTGGAGGTCACGTAGTGAATCATCCCCTTGGAACCGGTAAAGGCGGTCTCCGATGAGATATCAATGATTTTGCCCTTTTGCTGCTTTATCATCTGGGGAATTACTGCCCTGCAGCACAGGAACGGACCTTTCAAATTAACGGTCAGCAGCCGGTCCCACTCATCCACCGGAATCTCCAGGATTCCCTTCCTGGTTACCCCCCGGTACATGGCGGCGTTATTGAGTAAAACATCAATCCTGCCATATTCCCCCAGCGTCTTTTCCACCATAAGCTTGACGCTTTCCTCGCTGGTAACATCGACTTCTAAGGCCAGCCCGCCTTTAAGCTCTATCTCACCCGCCGCCCGGTTCGCATCATCGGTATCAAAGCGGTGGGCAGCCATTACTACTTTAGCCCCCTCTTCGGCAAACCCGAAGCAAAATTCCCTGCCCAGGCCCTTCGCACCCCCGGTTATAATAGTTACCTTACCATCCAACCTGCCCATTTTCTCCTCCTCGAGTTTTTAGAAGGGGCGTCCCGCCTCTTCCCATGGCTTGTACGTCATCCCCAGTTCTTCCCCCAGGTCTTTAACGATTGCCTTGTAGCAGATGTAAGAGCTACCACGACCGATGCCATGTGCCGAATGCGCCGCCGAGGAGCAGAGGTAAAGGTTCTTCACCGGCATTCGGTAGTCGGAAAGCTCAGGAACAGGCCGCAGGCGACCCGACCGCTCGTAGGGAGCATCCAGCCCTCCCCAGCCCCCGCCGGGCATGCACGGGTTCCGATTGACCACATCATCGGGGGTGGCAATCCAGGCCTCGATAAAGCTGTCCCGGGTGACATTGGGGGCATACTTCCGCCACTCGGTTAACATCCGGTTCACAATATCCCGCTTCATTCTCAGCCAGTCCTTCTCCGAGAAATGATTCCACGGGCAGGTAAATTCTTCTACCAGGGCAGTATACCTTCCCGCAGGGCAGCGGGTGGGGTCCCACATACTATCCGGGGCAACGAGGAGATATAGCTTATTGGCAATCCCCATGTCCCAGCGCTCCTTCTTATACCGGCCGCTGAGGAAATACTCGGGGTCGGCTTCGCCGAAGTACAACCGGGGGACCATGCCCAGCTCTTTAGCCTGTGGATATTCCGGAGGCTCCAGGAGAGCCACGTTGCCCCACAAAAGCTGGGTCCGCTCGTAGGCCTCATCCTTCAGCTTCATCACCTTATCGTAGAGGTCCGAAGGCACATTCTCCCTGCCCAGAGCTTCCAGGGTCAAATCTATGCTCAGGTCACTGATGACTACCCTGGCTCCTATCTCCGTCCCGTCCTTCAGCCTGATTCCGGTAGCGGCTCCGTCTTTCACCAGTATCTTTTCGACCTCGTTCAGGACGAAGAACTCACCCCCCCAGTCCTCGAAAGCCCGGAGTAGAGCATGCGTTATGGTGTGGGTACCCCCCTGGACTATAGCCGCCGCATGAAGGGATAGAGTGAGCCCCAGGACGTGTATATGCCAGTAAGGACCGGGAACGTCGTCAGGCATGAGACCGTTGGAGGTCTGCATCGCCCTCATATAGAAGGTCTGCATTTCGGGGCTTTCAAACATCTCGGTGGCCAGCTCTCCAACCGTCATCGTTAGCCACCTGGGGTCATACCTGTACTTCGGGTCATCGCACAATCCCTCAAGGGGGTCTTTCTCACCCCAGTCGTCGGGACCGGTATAGCGGTACTTGCCGAAGGCAGCATTCCACTTCCCGCGGAATTTCTCGATTACATCCTCAACCATACCCGCATCACGTTTGGAGAACCTGGCGATTTGATCTATGTTATGCTGCGCATTTTTCTCCGAGAACTGACTCTTGCCGGTGAGGGGGTCTACCACCTCGTAGATGGCCCTGCCCAGAATATATCTCCCGTCAGGGTAGATCCAGGCCTCATCCTCCTCGGGGAATTTGTATATCAGTCCATAGTCACGCAGGTTAAAATCGGCATAAGCCGGGTTGCCATAAAAACGGGTGAAGTGGGCACATACATTCTGAATAAAGCCAGGTAGCGGCAGTTCCTCGCCGCAGGCGCCTCCGCCCATCTCATGCCATCTCTCAAACATGGCTGTTTTCAGTCCGGCCCGCTGTAGATAACAGGCAACTATCGTGGCATGATGCCCGCCGCCAACAATTACTGCATCATAAGTTGCATCTGGCATGATACCCTCCTTATGCCTTATTTACTTTCTGCTTCACCAGCAGGGGCTTCAGTTGCCGGTACCGGTGCCGGTGCTCTACTTCCTTTTCTCTCTTTCTTCTTTACCACGAGTGACGGGGACTTGCCGCCGAAGAAGAGAAAGCGCACCCCGCTGAAAAGAACACCAGGATTCTTCAGGGCAAAACCGAAGATAGCCCTCAAATCAGCCGGTTCGACGAAAGCTCTCACCGTCCACGTTACCGGCGCAATTACCTGCATCGTCATCAGTAACCTTGTAATCTCCTTAGCTTCACCCTCTTTAGGCATCTCCAGTGTTTCAGGGACAATCGCGGTAGGCTCGACCTTGGCCACCTTGCACTGGAGTAGTGTCTTTCCCAATCCGGTTGACCTTATAAACATTAAAGCATCCTCCTTCTTCTATACCTCCAAACAGCCCGGCCTTACCGGCTCAGGCCATCACTCGTCAATCTCCAAACAGGCCGGCCTCCCGGGCGTTCTTCACGCACTCCGGCTCCGGCCACCACTTCTCAACTCCCAAATCCTCGGCTATCTTATCCGTCGCACAGACAGCAGGACCAAAGGTTATCATGCCGCCGGAATAGCTGCTGGAGCCACATATATACAGCTTTTTTATCGGGGTATCATGCTGGCAGCAGTATTCATTGGGCCTCATATAGCCCATCTGAAGGGGAAGGTAAGCCCCTTCCTTGAAGCAGCCCTGCCTCATATTGGGGAATTTATGTTCCGTGTCCAGTGGCGTTCCGATGTAGTCCCAGGCGATATTGTCAGCGGTCATATTAGGAGCATATTTCGCCAGTTTCGCCTTGCAGCGCTCGGCATAGTCCCGTCTGACCTTATACCATGCCTCCGGACCACCGTCGGCAAGGTCATAAGGGGCACACTCCATAGAGATTAGACCGATATGCTTGATAGCGCTCTGGGGATGGCGATAAACGCGAGTCGGGTCATGAACCGAGGGGAAACAGCAATTAAACCCTCCGTCATACAGCTCACCCCTCTTGCTCGCCTCGAAGTGCTGAACTAAATCGTCTTCACACTCGTAGCCGACCACATAGATAAGGGCGTTATTGAGCTCGGGGTTGGTCTCGGCCACCTTGAAGCGGGGTGCCTCCTGGAGCGCCATATGAACGGTGAAGAAGCTCCAGTCGGAATACTCCCAGTCGTCGAGCCGGGTGACCAGCTCCTCGTCAAGGTATTCCTCACCAACCAGCTCGAGGAAGGTCTGCTGCGGGTTAAGCGAGCTAGCGACAAACTTCCTCGCTTTGATAATGGTGCCGTCATCGAGTTCGACTCCCCTGGCCTCGCCATCCTCTACTACTATGCGCTTGATTATCTGTCCCGATACTACCCTTCCACCATTCTCAGAGATAAACTTGCCGAAGAGGTGGGCCAGGTGGTGTGAGCCGCCTTTACAAAGATGGTAATGCCAGCCCCGGTTTATCATCAGTGGCACCAGATACCCCAGGCCCTCAAGGTCATAGTCCAGCCCCCACATGGTAGCCAGATAAAGGAACAGGGCTCTCACCCGGTCATTTTCAAACAGGTCGTCCACTATCTGCTTGGGCGTATATCCGGTAAGCTCATCATCCCGCAGGGTAATCTCGTTTTCCTCGAGCAATGCCGCTTGCTCCAGACTGGGCAGCGGGTTCACATAGCTAGCCGGTGCCAGGAAGAGGTCCATCGCCTCCTGTGACCACCGGGCGAAGTCCTTGAACGCCTCGGCATCTTTAGCCGAGAATTTCTTAATCGACTCATAAGACCTCTCCGGGTCACTGTACAACGCAAGATATTCCCCATCGGAGAAGGGCATTACCACCTGCAGGTCGGGGTAAATCCACTCCAGGTCATATCTTGTACTGAACCCCAGGTCCTTGAGAGGAGGGGCATACTCAACCATCATGTGGTATATAGCATGACTGTCGATGGAAAGGCCAGGAAGGGTAAGGTGCTCCGTAGCCAGTCCACCCCCTATCTCGTACCTCCGGTCAAGGACCAGCACGTTCAAGCCGGCCTTGGCGAGATAAGCCCCCAGTGCCAGGCCGTTAGGGCCGGCCCCGATGATGATGCCATCAACTTCCCGCTCTCTCATTCTCTACCTCCTTTAATTGACACAAACTACCCCTTGCCCTTATTATAAGGTTACTAAAGGAGCTATTTAATTTAATTAGGCGATAGTGTAAACCCAAAGTGCGGTCTTTTCAAGCCAAACTTTTTAATGAGTTCTTTAGATTTTGACCATACTTCAAAGTCTACGGTTTTAAGATTATGTTAGATGTCGAAGGGGCAAAACCACCCCGGGTAAGCCCGGAGCATCTTATTACCTTCTACTTTGTTGCTAGAGGGCAGAGCTTCAGTGAAGCTTCCGACCAGTTGTGCTTAAGCCAGCCAACCGTATTCCTGCACATCAGGGCTATCGAAAAGACTTTCGGGGTGAAGCTTCTTCATATAAAGAAGAAAAGGGTCACCCTGACCGAAGCCGGTGAGGCACTTCTTCCTTACGCTAAGGAACTTTACCACCAGGCTAAGGGGGCGGAGCAGTATCTGGAAAATCTCAAGGAGAAAGTGCTCCGCGTCGGGGTGGCTTTAACACTCTCCCCTGCCATCACCACGGTAGCGGGTAAATTCCAGGAGTTTTATCCCAGCATCAATGTGAAAATAGAAGAGGGGCCTTCCTATAGAATTGCCGAGGAAATTTCAAACCTCCAGCATGACCTGGCAGTGGTTGCCCGCCTGGACTACGGAGGTAGTAAACTTGAGGCCATAGAGGTATCGCCGGGCGAGAAGATGGTATTCATTGCCTCCCCCACCGACCCCCTTTTCCGGGAGAATGAGCTGGAGCTCACCCGGCTCAACGGCCACCCGCTAATCCTGCCACCACCGAAGTCTGCCACCCGGGAGACCCTCTTGAGAAAGCTGGCTGAGCAAGGGATAGAGCCCACGATAATAGCCGAGGTGGATAACCCGGCGGGGGTTAAAAGGCTTGCGGAAATGGGAAAGGGTATCGCCCTGGTGCTCGAGACCAATGTCGAGGAGGAAATAGCCAGCGGCAGGTTAGGAGTGCTCCCGTTCAAGGAAGATGTAAGGATAGGGGTAGATATCCTTGTTCACAAAGACAACCCCCTCCACCCGATGGCGGACAGGTTCATCTCTCTGGTCAAAGATGCCTATCAGAGCCACTCGCTGGCCAGGACCCCTTAGCCCCGGGATAACCCCGGCAACATCACCTCCAGCGGGGTATCACTTAATTTTCGGCTAAATTTATGCTAATATAATAGAGGCCGCAGCGCAGGAGTGTAGCTCAGTTGGCTAGAGCAGCGGTCTCCAAAACCGCAGGTCGGGGGTTCGAGTCCTCCCACTCCTGCCAGACCGTGCCGAGGTGGTGGAATCGGTAGACACGCCATCTTGAGGGGGTGGTGAGCGTAAGCTCGTAGGAGTTCAAATCTCCTCCTCGGCACCAATACAGGGCGGAAGTAGTTCAGCGGTAGAACGCCTCCTTGCCAAGGAGGAGGTCGCGAGTTCGAACCTCGTCTTCCGCTCCAGCGGAGTCAAACCAGCCACGGCACCAGGGGTGGCAGGATAGCAGGCTGGTTTTATTATATTTCTATCTATTACTATCTCCAGCCAAAGCAGCCATCATAAAATGCCAGGGCATGTAATATGTGAAGGGGACCTGCTTTGATATATAGGGTGGAGGTTCGCCTCAAGGGCCACCTGCCGGACGCCAGGGGACTCGGCCTGGTCAGGGACATCCATGACCTGGGAATAACCACCGTCTCCGATGCCCGTGTCGTGGACATATACTGGCTGGACGGAGACCTTACCGCCGATGAGGTAGAGCTTATTTGCCAGCGTCTCCTCGTTGACGCCGTAACTCAGGAATACCGGTGCTCAACTTCCCACGGTGAAATTAAGGCTGAGGGCGGCTATCACGCGGTTGAGGTCGCCTACAATACCGGCGTCACCGACCCCCTTGAGGACACTGTCATCAAAGCAGTCGCCGACCTGGGACTGGAGGGCCTCCGGGCAGTCAAGAGCGCCAGACGATACCTGCTCCAGGGACAGCTGGACGAACGCGAGCTGGAGACTATATGCACCAGACTGCTGGTGAATCCGATTATCCAGCATGTAGTCAAGGTAGCGAAATTCGAGTTCGCCCGGAACCCTCAGTACAGTTTCCGGCTGGAGCAGGTAGCCCTTCTGGAGGCAGATAAAGCAAGGCAACGGGAAATCGGGCAGCAATTCGGCTTCAGTGACAGCGAACTCCGGACTATCACCAGCTACTTTGATAAGGAAAAACGCAACCCAACCGATGTCGAACTGGAAACACTGGCACAAACCTGGTCTGAACACTGCGTCCATAAAACATTCAAGAGCAAGGTCAGACTCGGCAACACCGTTATCGACAACCTCTTAAAGAGCACCATCATGAAGGCGACCGACGAGCTAGCCAGACCATGGTGCCTTTCCGTCTTTGACGACAATGCCGGAGTCATTGACTTCGATAGCCGCTGGGCACTATGCTTCAAGGTTGAGACCCATAACCACCCATCGGCGGTCGAGCCCTATGGAGGAGCAGCCACCGGGATAGGTGGTGTTATCCGCGACCCCCTTGGCACCGGCCTGGGGGCTAAACCAATCCTGAACACCGATGTATTCTGCTTCGCCCCCCCTGATTTCCCTTATGACAAGCTGCCGAGGGAGGTGCTGCACCCGCGCCGTATTTTCAAAGGGGTCCGCGCCGGCGTGGCCGACTACGGTAACCGCCTGGGAATCCCTACCCTTAACGGCGCTATCCTCTTTGATGAACAATACGTGGCCAATCCGCTCGTCTTCTGCGGGACACTGGGGCTACTGCCCAAACACCTCTCCCCGCAAGGACAGCAGCGCCCCGGTGACCTGGTGGTGGTGGCGGGGGGCAAAACCGGGCGCGACGGAATACGCGGTGTCACCTTTGCCTCAGAGCAGCTTACTGAGGAGTCAACCTCCGTCTCCTACACCGCGGTCCAGATTGGTAACCCAATTGTGGAAAAGAAGCTAATCGATGTCCTTCTTGAGGCAAGAGACCTCGGACTCTACCGCCGCATAACCGATTGTGGGGGAGGGGGACTATCATCTGCGGTAGGTGAAATGGCTGCCAGTACCGGGGTGCGCGTTGAGCTGGATAAGGTCACGCTAAAATACGCCGGGCTCTCTTACACCGAAATATGGATTTCCGAATCTCAGGAACGAATGCTGCTGGCCGTCCCACCGGAACATATCGACAGGCTAAGGGAGCTTTTCGCTGGTGAAGGGGTTGACGCCACCGTTATTGGCGAGTTTACCGCCGACCAGAGGCTGAGGCTCTTCTACCACGGGAGCCCGGTTGCCGACCTTAGTATGGAATTTTTACACAAGGGGCGCCCCCAGGTAGAGAGAAAGGCGACATGGAAGCAGCCCCACCACCCTGAACCCGATTTTGCCCCACCCCCGGACTTAAACCAGCCCCTCCTCCAGATTCTTGGCTCGTGGAACGTGTGCAGCAAGGAATGGGTAATACGCCAGTACGACCACGAGGTGCAGGGCGGCAGTGTACTCAAGCCCCTGGTGGGCAAAGATAATGACGGGCCGGGTGACGCCGCCATTATCCGCCCCCTGCTGGACTCCGAAAGAGGGGTAATTGTCTCCTGTGGTATAAACCCCGGCTACGGGAAGATAGACCCTTACTGGATGGCGGCATCAGCCATTGACGAGGCCTTAAGACAAATTATCGCCGTTGGCGGCAGTCTGAAGAAGGTGGCGCTACTGGATAACTTCTGCTGGGGTAATACCAGCCGCCCCGATGTACTCGGGGCACTGGCCCGGGCATCCCGGGCATGCTATGACATGGCGACTATTTATGGGACACCGTTTATCTCGGGTAAAGACAGCCTGAATAACGAGTTTGAGTCTGACGGCAGGACCATCTCCATCCCTCACACCCTGCTTATCTCAGCCATCGGCGTAATGGAAGATGTGAAGCGGGCGATATCTATGGATTTCAAGAAATCAGGCGACCTGGTCTATATCGCCGGCACCACCCGGAATGAACTGGGGGGTTCCGAATACTTCAAAACCCGGGGGGTCACCGGCAATAATGTGCCCCGGGTAAATCCCCGGGCAGCAAAACGGCTAATGGACTGCCTTTCCCTGGCGACAGAAAAGGGCCTGGTCAGGGCCTGCCATGACTGTAGCGACGGTGGTCTCGGGGTAGCACTGGCAGAAATGTCCTTCGCCGGCGGCCTGGGAGCCACCATTCACCTGAAATCCGCCCCGCTGGGCGAACCCATCGACAGGGACGACTTCATCCTGTTTTCCGAGTCGAACAGCCGCTTTCTGGTCGAGGTGGCACCCGAAAGCAAAGACACATTCGAGCAGGTGATGAAGGAGACCAGTTTCGCCGCCATCGGCCGGGTTACCGGCGGTGAAACGGTTGAGGTATACGGACTAAACGGCAAAAAGGTCGTCTCGGCCACCCTGGGGAAACTAAAAGAAGCCTGGCAGAGACCCCTTCGCTGGTAGTAAAGATGAGCAAAGTAAGAACCCTGATACTGCGTGCCCCGGGAACGAATTGTGATGCCGAAACGGCGTTTGCCTTCCAGCAAGCCGGGGCGGTAACCACCCTGGTCCATATTAATCAGCTTATCCGCCACGAGCACCATCTCACTGACTACCAGATAATGGTTGTCCCCGGAGGCTTTACCTACAGCGATGACATCTCCGCGGGCAAGGTGCTGGCCAACGAACTGAAACTAAAACTCAGCGGGGATATCCAGAGATTTGTTGAAAACGGCGGGCTTATCCTGGGCATCTGCAACGGCTTTCAGGTGCTGGTAAAGGCGGGCATCCTGCCCGGAGAAGACAGTGGTGAACCGCTCCTGACCCTGTCCCCCAATGATTCAGGCCGGTTTGAATGCCGGTGGGTGCACCTGGAGGTAAACCGGGAGAGCCCCTGCGTATTCACCAGGGGGATAGACAGGATGTACCTGCCGGTAGCCCACGGCGAGGGGAAGATTGTGGTTACCCCCGAAGCCCTGCCCCGGCTTAACGTGGTAACCCGCTACACCGATGCACAGGGGAACACCGATGCCGGCTATCCTCATAATCCCAACGGCTCGGTGGCCGACATTGCCGGTATCTGCGATACCTCAGGGCGCATCTTTGCGCTGATGCCGCACCCGGAACGCCATATCCGGGGCACCCAGCACCCCCGGTGGACGAGACAGGGAATTAAACAAGATGGAGATGGACTTAAGGTCTTTGTAAACGCCGTGAGGTGGGCCCAGGGGCTATGAAACAGACGCCGGTAAAGCTTGCATCATATTCAGTTTTAGCATAAAATCTACCCAGAGGCGACGTAGCCAAGTGGTTAAGGCGGGGGTCTGCAAAACCCCTATTCACCGGTTCGAATCCGGTCGTCGCCTCCAGTATTTCCTGCCGGGGTGGCGGAATTGGCAGACGCAGCGGACTTAAAATACTGAGCCCAAAGTGCCGTTCCATTGTGCCCCATATCGTCTGGTGCAGTCCCCCGACCTCCGAAACCACGATTGGTGTGGTGGGTTGTAACCCGCTGTGACGGGACGTCAACGTCAACGCCGACGTCAAAGCCAGCTACGGCTTGAGCGTGAGACGGTGACGGTAAAGGGAATTATTAGATGCCGTAAAAAGGCAAGTTGACAGCGCCCCTAGTTGGCTTATGGTATGCATATCATTGGGATATCTAGGCAAAGGGCAGGTTATGAAAGGAAAGTAAAATGAAGCGATTATTATTCCCAATTCTAGTTATTGGGATTCTTTTACTGAGCGCTTGCGGTGCAGAGCAGGTAACAATCCCCCAAAGTGCTATAGATGAAATCTATGCCATAAGCCAAGATGAAATTGTTAATAAATATATTGAAGTGATAAATACAGAAGACGAACCGGGATATTTCGTGGTAACAGTTGAAATCAAATATGTCTCCGAAGTGATGTCAACCTTGGAAGATGCTTATTCTCAGGCCGAGATATACACCCCTGCTGTGGCTCAAAGCACAGTCAAGATTCTCAACAAATATGGCATTGACAAAGATGTTTCCGTTTGGGGTCGGCTTATCTTCTCTGAAGATGAAATCGTATTATTAGGAAACACTTGGTACGATGCAAAGCTCAAAAGCTATAACTTTAAGCGCTATAAGCCTTAAAGAAGAGAGAACAACCTATGGAATTGCGAAGTGCACTATCTACAATAGCTAGACTAATGGATGATGTTAATGCTGTCAAGAAGGGCAAGATGGGTAAGACTGGTTAGCAAGGCGTTCCGCCGGTAAAGTCCCTGGCAGGACGTTAAGGAAGCTAATAAGGCAACCTAACTCCGCTCTCTGGTCTTAGAACAAACCGCATTATCCTTCCGATTACCACTCTACCGTCGTTCACTGATTCTTAATAAATCACCAAATGTTATATGAATAGTTGGGCTTTCAGGACCATAGTCTATAAATAGAAAGAATTCCTGATTCGTTATATGTTTTCCGCCGTAAAGGTCTTCACATTCTATTAGAAGAATGCCTTCTACCTCTGAAATTTTCTTTTCAAAATCCTTATGAATGAATGTAGGCAAACGAAAAAATTCAGCTACCTCACCCGGTAGGATATGGCTTGGAGACGAAGGTATACAATTGAGTTCTTTACTGTACTGTGGTTCTAACAATTTTTCACTGTCAATATCAAATTCTTCCGAACCAATCCTTACCTTTTTTGCTATCCAAGTTACCTCTGCAGAAAATGCAACACCTAATCCGTAATTCTTTAATTTGCCGTACTTTGATATTACCTTCCTTCTACCACCCTCACCAGGTTCAGTTTTCAGCGTAATAGACTCTGCGTCTTTAGGTTGATCATGAAACAATTTCTCAGCGTACTTGGGGTCTATACCTGAGACTCTTCTTCCAACTTTCACAAATTCAATTCGTAAACGTTGACCACCATAATCAAACACTAAATGGGGCATTTGTCTTAATTTCCTATCAATTTGAACCTCCCTTAACGCCTTAACTGAAAGCCACATAGAAACAACAATGCCTGCTAAAGCAATAATGGGAACCAATATCTGAGCCAAAGCTATATAATCATTCAAGTTTGCACCATTCATTTCTCAAGTAGTTTATACGATTTTAGTATATCATACCACTCTTATTTTCTTATATGTCATTATCAATCTCGACAGACAACCTTCAAGTCCGAACTAACAATAATAATTTCTTACCTACTGGCTTTTCCAACGTCCTATTAGTAGGGTAGGACATTGTTTTGGCAGCCGGTAAAGTCCCTGGCAGGACGTTAAGGAAGCTAATAATGCAGCCTAACTCCGCTCTCTGGTCTTAAAATCCATAGTGCCATTATAATCTGCTACTGAACATACGTCGGATGTCTGATTTCTTATACGTGGGATTGGCCGAGTGGGGAAGAAGCAGTGAGTATTATACCGAGCAACGGGAGAAGAAGAGTCTACGTCGGTTAGCTCAAGATTACGGTGTATTTCGTAAGGCGGTGATGAGGTTGTTTAGAGAAAGGGACTCATAAGCCCTTGGTCGCTGGTTCAATCCCAGCCGCTCCACTTAGTTTTCCCAACAGCCTATATGCTACTTACTGAAAATCTTCCAAGGCTGGATAACCCGAATAACTGGGATTGCTATAATAAAAGCAATCAACATGAAAATCCACCAAGTCCAAGTCGCTATCCAGGTTGCTATTAGAATACCGATGGCTATTCCTCCAATGACTTTAGCTGTCACATATGAAAGGGCTAAAGGATTTGATAGATTCCTTAATTTATCGGCTGTATCAATATACCAACCCACTATTCCTCCCTCCTTTTAATAAGTTATGGAAGTTTGACATATTATAAGGCATACTTCAAGTCTTAACCTTCTTTAAATCCAGCCGCTGCCACTGTTTCTTATTGTCAATTCTAAGCATAGACATCGGGATGTCTGATTTCTTATACGTGGGATTGGCCTTCTGGAAAAGAGGCTTTTAGTATTTTGCCTAGAGGCTGTTGATTAAGCATTTAGTTGAAATATAGCCTAAGCAGTGTTACCATCTAACCGAATATCTTGCGAGTGTTATTCTTATGGAAAAGATGGAAGCTGTTTTGTTTCTAGATTACGAGAATATTCACATTGGCATGGAGATGTCATTTGGTGCAATACCTGATATTCATGTATTGATTAAATCTATCAAAGAACGGTTTTCGCATTATGGGAATATTGTTATTGGTAAAGCGTATGGAGATTGGGAAAGATTTGTAGGTGTCCCAGCAGCCTTACAGCGTGAGCAAATAGAGCCTGTTTATATTGGGGCAAAGCGAAGTTTTACGCATGATTCTGGATTAAGACCGGGTGTAGCCAAAAACGCTGCAGATATTCAACTCGCACTTGATGCTCAAGAGATAATGTACGAGAGAGAACATATAGATACTTTCATTCTAATCTCCGGCGACTACGATTTCTTACCTCTTGTAATAAGATTGCATAATAATTCGAAGAAGGTTTGTTTATCAGGTATAGCCACACATACCAGTAAAGATTTGCGGGAATTGGTTGGTGAAGATTTTGTCTCCATCGATGAATTATTAGGTCTAAAAACTTTAATGACTCCAAATATACCTACGGTAGATTGGTATGCACTTGTAAAATACATTGACCAATGGGAAAACGGCTCAATGCCGTTTATAGGAAGAAATCATTTTACAACTAAATTACCACCATCGATAACAGGTAAATATAGTGCAAGGGAGGATAGGTTCATGGTAATGGGGGAAGCCATTGCAGCTGGTATTGTCAATCTTTACTATGTGCCAAATCCAAAGAAAGAAGGCACTAAGACGGCAGCTATAAAATTAAATAGAGAACATATTTTTGTAAAGTCTGTCCTAACCATTGAAGAAAATTGAGTTTTTCCACAGATGTTTATATTAGTACTAAATATCTATTGACAAATCATCATATAGAATGATAATGTATATCTGTGTAAGGTGAAAGCCTTGCACAAGTAGTAGATTAGGTTAGATGGAGTGCCTGCTATTGTTTAGCAGGTGCTTCATCATTTATGTGACCTTTAATATCAATACCCTTCGGCTTTTCCGACGTCCTGTCAGTGTGGTAAGGCGTTGTTTTGGCAGCCGGTAAAACCACTGGCAAGATGTTAAGGAAGCTAAGTAGCCACCAGTTCCCAGGTATATATAAAACCAAAGAGAGGAGAGTGGCTATGGAGCCACTCTCCTCTCTTACCTTGCTATGCCCTCACTATGCATGTTCAGTAAGCAGAATAATACTCTTGTTGGCTGGCCGGATGGAAGACCAGTCGACCCCTCGATGTTAAGCCATGAGTTTGCCAAAATAGCCAAACTAGCGGGCCTGGAGGGAATGAGGTTTCACGACCTGAGACACACTTTTGCCAGTCTCATGTTGTTGCGTGGGGCAAAGCCAAAGGTTATCAGTGAGGCGCTAGAGCGTAGCTCGGTAGCCTTTACAATGGACGTTTACAACCATATAATTGAGGGGATGCAAAGTGATGCTATGGCGCTGCTGGACTAAGTGCTACAAGCCGGGGTGGCGGAATTGGCAGACGCAGCGGACTTAAAATCCGCCGGGGCAACCCTTGTGGGTTCGAGTCCCACCCTCGGCACCACCTAAAGCAGAATAGATACGTCCTGGCCAGGAGACGCTACCCGCTTCCTCATGACAAGGTAAACCGCGGTCTGCCAGACCAGAGGCATACCTTTGCAGGTCCAGGGATGCCTCTTGAGGTTAAACAATGTATTACTTTGCCTACGGTTCCAATCTGAACAAGAAACAGATGCTGGAGCGCTGCCCGGACAGTAAGCCGATGTTTATCGCCACTCTACCCAACTACAAGCTGGTATTTGCCGGCTGGTCCCGGCAGTGGCGGGGTGGAGTCGCCAGCATCAAGCCCTTCAGAGGGGAAAGGGTCCCGGGAGGCATCTATGAAGTCTCAGACAGGGATTTGAGATACCTGGATAAGCATGAAGGCTACCCGGGTAGCTACAACAGACTGAATATCACCGTATTTGACGAAGATGGTGAACCTATCAAAGCCATGACCTATATCAAGTCTCAGCAACCAGAGGAAACAGCTCCTTCCCGGGAATACCTGTCCGTCATCCAGCAGGGGTACCGGGACTGGAGAATCGTTTAAGGCTTCCTCTTCACCACCTCACGAACAGCTTCCTCAATATCTCGAGCCGTGAGGCCATACTTCTCCAGGAGTTCCGCCGGTTTACCTGATTCAGCATAGGTATTTTTAATCGCCACCAGTTCCACCGGCACCGGCTGGCGTTGAGCTACTACCCGGGCGACGGCGCTTCCCAGGCCCCCGTGCTCCAGGTGTTCCTCGGCAGTGACGAGTGCCCCCGTCTCAACCGCCGCCTTGATGACCGCTGCCTCGTCAAGGGGCTTGAGGGTGGACATATTCAGGATGCGGCAGTCAATGCCTTCCTCCCTTAAGTTCCGAGCCGCCTCCAGTGCCGCCTGAACCATAACTCCCACCGCGATGACAGTAGCGTCCCTCCCCTGCCTTATGGTTACCGCCTGCCCTAGCTGAAAACGGTAATCCTCAGCATGGACCGGGGGTAATTTAAGACGGGGCAGCCTGATATAAAAAGGACCGCTGGCAGCAGCGGCTACCTTGACCGCCTGAACCGTTTCAATGGCATCCGCGGGGATAATAATCCTGAATCCAGGTAGCGCGCCAGCCAAAGCCAGGTCTTCGATAGCCTGATGCGAGGTGCCATCCTCACCAACACTGATACCGCCGTGGGTGCTAACCAGCTTAACACCAAGGCCCGGCTGAGCGATAGACATGCGAACCTGGTCGAAACAGCGCCCGGGGACGAAGACCGCAAAGGTGCTGGCAAACGGCAGCTTTCCCGAGGCCGCCAGCCCCGCCGCAATGCCCACCATGTTCTGCTCGGCGATGCCGCAGTCAAAAAAGCGGCCGGGGAACTCCCGGGCAAAGAGCTGGGTCATAGTCGACCGTGACAGGTCTGCGTCCAGCACTACAACGTTAGGGTTGTCTCTACCCAGTTCAACCAGGGCCCTGCCGTAGGCTTCCCTTAATGAAACTTCCCCGGCCACTACTCCAGCTCCCTCAGTGCTATCTCAACCTCCTCAGCACTCGGCGCCTTACCGTGAAAATCGGGGTTATTCTCCATAAAGCTGACCCCCTTGCCCTTGACCGTATGGGCGATGATAACCACGGGCTGTCCCTTAACCTGTTTCGCCCGGTCAAAGGCACCGCTTAGCTGAGCGAGGTCATGACCATCAACCTCGATAACATGCCAGCCAAAGGCCTCCCATTTCCGGTTAAGCGGCTCCAGGTTCATCACCTCACGGTTCCAGCCATCAATCTGCAGCCCGTTGTTGTCCACGATAGCCACCAGGTTATCCAGCTTGAAGTGAGCCGCCGCCATGCCTGCTTCCCACACCTGTCCCTCATCACACTCCCCGTCTCCCAGCAGCACATAGACCCGGTAGCCCTGTGAGCCAAGCCGTCCCGCCAGAGCCACGCCAATGGCAAAGGACAACCCCTGCCCCAGCGCCCCGGCTGACATCTCCACCCCGGGGGTAAGCGTCCGGTCAGTATGACCCTGAAGACGACTACCCAGCTGCCTTAAGGTGGATAACTCATCCTGCGGGAAATAACCGCACTCCGCCAGGATGGCATAGAGTAACGGGGCGGCATGTCCCTTGCTCAGGATAAACCGGTCTCTATCCGGCCAGCAGGGGTCGGATGGCTTATGCCGCAGCACTTTGAAATAAAGGACGGTTAGAATCTCCACCGCCGACAGCGAGCCGCCGGGATGACCGCTACCGGCCTTCCCTATCATGGTAATGATGTGGCGGCGCAGCCTCCTGGCGACAGTCTCCATCTCGGCTACCGATGCCGACAACAAAAAAGCCCCGGCTTTCGCATTTTTCGCCGAGGCCCCTGGTGAAAAACTATCCGACTTGAGAGCTGACATTTTCACCCCTTGTACCTGCTCGATTATACAACAGTTACCGGCTCAAGTCTATTAATCGAACCACCCTGTTTGACTTTCGATACCTGTCTCTGGTTAAATTGAGGGCGACAGGAGGCAATAATGGAAGGTCTTAAACTAAAAGCTGACAAGAGGACTATCCTGGGTAAGAAGACCAGATTCTTACGCCGTCAGAATATAACCCCCGTCCACCTCTTCGGGCACGGTCTTAAGTCACAGGCACTGCAATGTGATACCACCGAACTCCAGCATATCATCAGCAGGGCAGGAGCAACCAGGCTTATCAGTCTCGAGATTGAAGAGGGGAAACAACCCAGAAGCACATTCATCCGTGAAATCCAGAGAGCTGAACCGGGGGGGCACCTGCTCCATGTCGACTTCTACCAGGTGAAAAAGACAGAGAAAATGAAGGTGGATATTCCCCTGATTATGGTCGGTGAAGCCCCGGCAATGAAGGAAAGGGGGCGTATCCTGACCCACGGTGTCACCGCCCTGAGTATCGAGTGCCTGCCAGATAAGATTCCACCTCAAATAGAGATCGACATCACTCCCCTGGAAGAGATGGGGCAGGCAATTTACATTAGAGACATTACCCTTAGCCCCGATATCACGGTTTTTACCGACCCCGACCAGATGGTGGTTAAAGTCAGTGAAACAGCCAGGGAGAAGGCAGAGGAGATAGTGACCGGGGCTGAAGCTGAGGCTGAGGCTGAAGGAGAAGTAGCCGCAGCCGAGGAGAAACCGGAGGAATAGCTCCCCCTTCGACAGCATTCCCGATAAGAATGGGTGGCTGCTTAGACTCGCGTTGCCCGGTTTGAAGCAAGCCTCGGCGCCTGCTGTAATTTAGCTATGGTTATTGACTTTCACACTCACATTTTCCCACCCCGGATAAAGAAGAACCGCCGCAAATATATTGACAGCGACCCCTGCTTTGCCATCCTTTACTCCGAAAAGGACGCCAAACTCGCTACCGCTGATGAACTTATCGACAGCATGGACAAAGCCGGAATTGACATTTCGGTCATCGCTAATTATGGCTGGACAACCCACGAGCTGTGTGTCGAAACCAACGACTACATCCTGGAATCAATCGCCCGCTATCCCGACCGCCTGGTAGGTTTCTGCGCCGTCCAGCCCAATTCTTTAGAAGCCGCCATCACTGAAATTGAGCGCTGCGCCCGGGGCGGGATAAAGGGAGTGGGTGAGCTAAGACCGGATATGCAGCTATTTGATTTCAGGGACGGGGAAATAATAGAGCCCCTCATTGAGGCGGTGAGGAAGCATAAGCTAATTCTGCTCACCCATGCCTCCGAACCGGTAGGACACGACTATCCGGGCAAGGGGAGCATTACCCCTGATGTACTCTACCCCTTTATTACCAGCTTCCCCGACCTCACCATCGTTTGCGCCCACTGGGGCGGCGGCTTGCCTTTCTACGCCCTGATGCCCGAGGTAAAAGAAGCGATGCGCAATGTCTTTTTTGATACCGCAGCCTCATCCTTCCTCTATACCCCCCAGGTTTATAGCCAGGTTATCCAGCTTGTCGGCGCCGACAGAATCCTCTTTGGTACCGACTATCCGCTACTGGCCCAGAGCCGGCTGCTAGAGGAAATCAATTCCGCCAACCTGCCTGAAGAAGTCAGGGAACTGATACTCTCCGGTAACGCCCGGCGACTTCTCGGCATTGAGACTTAAGCTATGGAGCAAATCCGCGCCTTCATTGCCATCGAGCTACCCCAGGAGCTAAGACAGGGACTCGAGCAGCTGCAAGCCAGGCTGAAGACGGCAAACCAGCCCGCGGTAAAATGGGTTAACCCGAATGGTATTCACCTGACACTAAAGTTTCTGGGCAATATTGCCGCTGCCAGAACCGGTGAAATAACCCAGGCCATGCAGCAGGCATCACGGGGAATATCCCCCTTCCCTCTTAAGGTCGGGGGGGTGGGTGTTTTCCCCAATTTGAAGCGGGTCCAGGTTATCTGGGTAGGGATAAGCGGGGAGATAGATAAGCTAAGCAAGCTTCAGCAAGGAATTGAGTCCGCTCTCAAGCCCCTGGGCTTTATTCCTGAGTCAAGGTCATTTACACCTCACCTAACGCTGGCCCGCCTTCGCGGCCGGGCATCAGATGAAGCGCAGCAAGAATTGGGGCAGCTTATTGCCAGCACCAGACTGGAGCCAACCTACACCATCGAGGTAGACGCTATCAACCTGATGAGGAGCCAGCTAACCAGAGAAGGCGCCATTCACACTCAGATTAGCTCGGTGGGGCTAAAATAGCCGCTTGTCAACCGCCAATTACATAGTGTATACTATTAGGCGATTCGATTTTGGCTGGGAGGTGGAATCCGTGGAACAGTTCAGTTTTCCCAAATGTCAGAAATGCCAGACTGGAGACCTGGTGCCCCTGTCCGATTTTGGCAGCCAGGGGGCACCAATTCATTACAAGACATGGGTCTGCACCAATCCCGATTGCGGCTTCAACCTGAAAATCAGGAATGGTGACATCTATATCAACGAACCTATCATCAGCGGGACACTCCACACCAGCCGCGCCCGCTAAAGCACCAGCAGTTCACCCTGAGGCAATCGACTATGGGTGGTGAGTGTGCTTCCTCAGGCAGCTAAACTCAAAGGGATAGCGCTCGACCTGTTGTTTCCCCGGTGGTGCGTGGGCTGCGGTAAGGAAGGGAAGCTCCTTTGCGACTCCTGCCGCCGCTCTCTATCTAAAATCGTGCCCCCCTTCTGTCCCCAGTGCGGTAAACCTCAGCCCAGCGGAGTATTATGCCCCAGCTGTGTTAGCTGGCAGCCAGCAATAGATGGCATCCGCTCCCCCTTCCGATTTAACGGGGTAATGCAGCAGGCCATTCACCAGCTAAAATATAAGAACTTAAGAGCCCTGGCTCAACCCTTAGCTGAGTTACTCAAGGACTACCTTACCAATAACCCCGTGCCAGGGGAGGTCCTGGTACCGGTGCCACTACATCAGAAACGGCTTAAGGAGCGCGGCTACAATCAATCCTCCCTCTTGGCCCGGGTGCTGGGCCGGCTCACCGGCCTGCCGGTAGTAGACGACTGCCTTATCCGTCACCGGCATACACCGCCCCAGGTAAAAACATCAAGTGTAGCTGAGAGGCAGCGTAATGTAACTGATGCCTTTTTCTGCCGTGACCAGAGACTACGGGATAAGCAGGTACTGCTCATAGACGATGTCGCCACCTCCGGGGCTACCCTTGATGCCTGTGCCGCGGCTTTAAAAGCAGCCGGGGCAGGGACGGTGTGGGGACTGGTGCTGGCCAGGGAGACTTGAAAGAATCATATGGGAGTGTGAACAGATGGAGCTACAGATAACCGGTAAGAACCTGGAGTTAACCCCGGCAATACGCCGCTACATTGAGCGCAAGCTGGGCAAGCTCAATCGACACCTGCCCAATATCATAGAGTCCAAGGTGGAAATTTTTGAAGAAAAGACAAAGTCCCCCCAGCAGCGCTTCGTGGTGCAGGTAACTGCAGACAGCAGCGGCACCCTGCTTCGGGGTGAGGAAAGGGGAGAGGACCTGTTCACCGCCATCGATAAAGTATCGGCGGTTATGAACCGTCAAATTGAGCACTTTAAAGGGAAGCTTTATAAAAAGGGGAGGGGGAACTCTTTCGCCCGGGGCAAATTCAGCAAAGAAGAAACGCCACCCGGGCCAAAGGTGGTCAAGGTTAAACGGTTTATCATTAAGCCGATGTCAGTAGATGAAGCCGTAGACCAGATGGAGTTCCTGGGGCATACCTTCTTCCTGTTTTCTAACGCTGATACTAATGAGCTAAACCTGCTCTACCGGCGCAAGGACAGTAACTATGGTCTGATCGAGCCCGAGCTAGGGTAGAAAGGTAAGCTTGTATTTTCTAACGCTTCGTGTTATTGTGCAGCATCTTCCACTGATGCCAGTTCGGGAAACAGGAGAGTGATGGCAGCGAAAAGAGGGAATTTTTACTTATACCTAGCTATAGCCTGCTTTATAGGTATTAGTGCTATATTTATAATTGATGGCTACATGGGTGTCTATGATGACCTCTTTGTAACCTCTGGGGAGCGAGAGTCGAGAGTAGACGCTGAGGTATGGATGCAACGAGAAACGTTCCAGTCAGTAAGCGTTGACTGGGGTGAGAAGGCGTTCTTCCACTACGAAGTGGACAACCGCCGGTTTTCTAGCTATACGGCTGATTTTGAAGTATCGGTGTGGCACAGTCAGGAAAAGGTGGGCGATTTAATAGCCCAGCCGTTATCGGTAGCTGCCTTTGGTAAAGGACAGATAGACTGGGTTCTGGATACTGCAGAGTTTGTCCCCGCTAATATACCTCCTGAGCAGGGCTACGAGTTCACGGTAGTCATAGAGAGAGGGGAGATAGAGCGGAGATTAGTTGTTAAGGTAAGGTCTGAGCACTATCCGCTAGAACCGGTGCCAGCTCCACCCACATAATTCAGGGGTTTAATATGAAGCTAGAATATATTTTATTCGGATTTGGAATTCTCTCCTGCCTGGCCGGTGTCGGCTATCTGGCAGCAGAATACGTGAAGTATTTGTCCGAGATAGGTAAACTGGTTTCCCTGCTGCTAACTGTAGGGGTGTTTGCCTTTATGGGCAAATATTTTGAAGGTCTGGGATGGTGAAGAGATGCTAACGGCGGTAACGGTACTGGCAACACTCGCCTTTATTGGCTGGCTCATCTACCGTGCGGTAAGAAGGAGGCCGATCAATGCCCACACAGTCGCCTACGGGCTCTCCTGCATGGCTGGCATTTACACCTTCACCTTCTTCCTGAGCATGGATTTCCTGCAGCTTATCAAGGTAATAGTATCAATCCTGCTTGGGGCGGCTCTCATCGTTGTGGCGGCCTACCTTCAGCGTCGTCGACAACCAGACAAGCCCGAGTAGAAACAGCACTACTCTTCAAGCAACCGTAATAAGTACTCCTCTCTGCAAACCAGCGCCTTTGCTCCCCTTGACAAAAAGCCTACCTTGACTATAGACTGTCAACAGCTATGTCAAGGCAAGATTTGACCATATCACAGGCAGCCAAATCGCTGGGAGTATCGACCAGGACTGTCAGGCGGTTTATTAAATCGGGGAGGATTCAGGCTGAATTAGTCCCCGGCCCTTTCGGCCAGGAATACCGAATCCCCGAACTGCCCTCTGACCTTCATAAAGCGAAACCCACCGATAATACCCCTGGTCAAGCCCCTGGCCAGACCCTTAGTCAAACCCCTGGCCAGGTTATAGACATCATCCGGGAGCTTCAAGAAAGAAACCTGACGCTGGCTGCCCAGCTAGGTGTCGCCACAGAGCGCATCAGGAATCTGGAGAGCCAAGTGAAGCTTCTAACCACGGGCAGGCAACCGTGGTGGAAGCGACTCTTCACCCGCAGAGGGTAAGCAGACTTAAGCTGAAGAGGTAGCCCTGGCCTTCGCCGGTATGGCAATGAGCCCGGGACATTGAAGCACGGTTCACTGCCAGGGTAACACATGAATGAAGAGCTAAAATATATTACCTTCGACACCGACATGGGCTGGGTGGGAATTCTAGCTTCGGCAAGGGGACTTACCCACACCACCCTCCCTCAGCCTTCAGCTCGAGAAGCCCGTCAGCTACTGGGGAACCGGGTAAACCATGCCACCTGGTCTCCTCATCTTTTTTACGACTTAACCAGGCGCCTCAAGGCTTACTTTAGCGGCCACAAGGTAGCCTTCCCTGACGAGCTCGACCTGTCGGAGGCCAGTACCTTCCAGCACCAGATATGGCAGATAACCAGGCTTATCCCATATGGCGAAACCAGGAGCTACCTGTGGGTAGCAGAGCAGATTGGTAGACCAGGGGCAGCACGGGCGGTAGGGCAGGCTCTAGCCACGAACCCGCTACCTGTCATCATCCCGTGCCACCGGGTTACAGCCAGTAGCGGTAAACCCGGCGGTTACAGCGGGGGAGTGAAAATGAAAAGGTATCTTCTCAATCTGGAAGCCCCGGCCGCCGTCAGCAGAGGAAAGTTTACCATTATTACTTTATGTTAACTACAAATACCCTGGTTACATCACTCGGGGATGGCTCTTCCCACGGCCGTTTGTAGACCAGTGTTACCTCAGTCCCACCACCGCTCAGGGTCTTGAAACGGAAGAACTCAACGCCCCCGGCACCAACCATATCCTGAGCCTCATCACCCGGGTCATAGGTCTTCTCCACCAGTTCCAGCATGCTATCATCGTAGCTCGCCTGCCAGCCATAGCCAGTGGTGGGATTGGAACCAAGGGCAATAACAAACTCACGGCCACAACCAATCTCAATTGTCTGCCCTGAGTCAGTAAAGGTCTTAACTTCCCCCACACAGCCAGCTACCAAGCAGACAGCCAGCACTGCCACTATCAGAAGTCTTTTCACTATCTTCTCCTCTGTGTTTATTCACTATATCACACCACTATCTTATAACGCCAGCCAGAGAGAAAGGTTAGGTCAGGAGGTTATTTTCAACTTCAGGAAGTCAAGTTCGTATTTCTCAATCAGTCCGGTGCCAGCGAAGCTAAAGTACTTGTTATCGCCGATTATGAGATGGTCCAGGACCTTTATCTGCATAATGGCTCCCGCATAGACCAGTTCCCGGGTCAGGTCTTCATCGTTCGGGCTCGGCTCAGGACTGCCCGACGGGTGATTATGGGCAAAAATTAGGGAGGTGGCATGATGTTTAATAGCACCTTCTATAACCTCGCGCGGATAAATAGGGCTGCCATCCACCGTCCCCTGAAACAGGTCTTCGGTATTAACAATCTGGCTTTGACTATTGAGATAAATTACCTTGAATACCTCTTTTTTGAGGTCCCGCATCGAATGATAGAGGTAATCAAAGACCTGCTCCGAAGATTGAAACACCGGCCGAGCGATAATCTTTTCCTTGAGAAACTCCCTGGCCACCTCCTGCACCAGCCCGATGCCAAAGGCGCTATGGGGACCAATGCCATCTATCTCCTGTAACTCTTCGGGAGAGGCTTCCAGGACACCCCTCAGGGTCTTGAATTTTTCGATAGCCTGCTTGGCCTGCTGCTTACAGTCCCGCCGCGGCGTGCCCAGGCTCAGCAAGAGTTCAACAATCTCATAGTCGTGAAAACCGCTGAGTCCTGACTTAATAAACTTCTCCCGCAGCCTTTTCCGGTGCCCCGCTGATGTCTTTGGCTCTGACTTTGCCATGCATCTCCACCTCCAGCCCGTCTTCCCCCACCAGCTCTACCAGCCGCTGATGAAGTTCAGGGCAGTAGCCAACAGCTATGTTGGACAGCTTGAGGTTAAACACCTTCCCCTCATTAATTACACACATGCTCACCTTATCCTGCCCAGGAAAGTCCCTCAAGGTGCTCACCAGCTTATTCAGGTAAGTAACATCACGTTCCTCGTCACTGGTCTGGCGCAGGCTGATAACCAGCCGGTGGCCGGGGAGAGGAGGATGAGAAGCAACCGCACCTTCAGCCGGGATGGCTTCTGGCTGGTAGCGGCGCACGCGCTCGCAGTTCAGCTGGGGGCGCTCATCCCTCACCCTTACTTTACCTTCAACCCACAGGACATTCCCTTCCTGCCACAGGTCTTTGGTCTCAGTATAGACCCTGGGCCAGACCATAACCTCAACCCTGCCATCAAGGTCTTCCAGCGTCACACTGGCAAAGGGACGCCTCTCTCTGGTGAACAAGGGGTGGACCGAGGCTACCATCCCGATAACAGCAATAACCTGACCTTGAAGTTCAGCATCAACTTGGCCGCAGAGGAAGGTATCCTCCGCCGCAACCCTGCCGGCAAACGGACTGAAGGGGTGTTCAGAGAGATAGGCCCCCATCAACTCCCTCTCCCAGGCAAGCTTTTCCTTGATAGAAACAGCGGCCTCCTCAAGGTCAAGGCTGGATACAGGCACCGGGGTTACCCCCCCCCAGAGGTCGAACATGGTAGTCTGCCCCGTCTCCCGCAGGTGCTGCTCCCGCTGCGCCAGGGACAGGATACGACCAACATTGCTGAGAAGGGTGCCACGCTCCCCCAGAGAGTCCAGGGCTCCCACCTTAATCAGACTCTCCAGCACCCGCCTGTTTACGCCGCTCAGGTCGGCGCGGCGGCACAGGTCCTCAATAGACTTAAACTCGCCCCCCCTGCCCCGCTCGGAAATGACCGGCTCGACAGCCCCTGCTCCCACATTCTTGATAGCAGCCAGCCCGAAGCGGATAGCGGGGGAACCATCACCGTCTTTTTCAATGGAAAAGGCAGCCTGACTCCGGTTCACATCAGGCGGCAGCACCGTAATACCCAGACGGCGGCATTCGGCAACAGCACCTGCCACCCTCTCCAGTTGTCCGGTATGGGCAATAAGGAAAGCAGTAATGTACTCCGCCGGGTAGTTCGCTTTAAGATAAGCAGTCTGATAGGCAATGAGAGCATAGCTAACACTGTGAGCCTTATTGAAAGCATAGCCGGCGAAGGGTTCAATGAGGGAGAAGACATCCGCTGCGACCTCAGCCGAAAACCCCTTCTTCCTGGCGCCGGCAATGAAGTTACGCCTCTCTTTCTTCATCACCTCGGGAATCTTCTTGCCCATCGCCTTGCGGAAGATGTCAGCCTGCCCCAGGCTGTAACCAGCAAATGCCTGCACGATAAACAGCACCTGCTCCTGATACACAATCACCCCATGGGTCTCCTCGAGGATGCTTGAGAGTGCCGGGTGAGGATAGCGGATAGGCTCAATTCCTTGCTTGGCTTTAATAAAAGTTGGGATGTTCTCCATAGGGCCGGGCCGATACAGGGCAACCATCGCCGCAATATCAGCAAAGCAGGTGGGCTTGAGCTCCTTGATGTAGCGGCGCATGCCGGCTCCCTCCAGTTGAAATACGCCCACCGTTTCCCCTGAGGATAGAAGGTCAAAAGTCCTGGCATCATCCATCGGGATACGCTTGAGGTCAATATCAACGCCCCGGCTCTCCCTGATAATCTCCTCTGCCCTGCCCAGAATACTCAGGTTAGCCAGGCCCAGGAAGTCCATCTTAAGAAGCCCGATGCGGGCAATATCCTCCATGGTGAACTGGGTCATAACCTGTTCCTGACTGCTACCTTTGCTTACTCGTTGCAGTGGCATATAACTGGTGAGCGACTCTTTTGAGATAACCACGCCAGCGGCATGAGTGCTGGCATGGCGAGAAATACCTTCCACTCGCTGAGCCTGGTCAACCAGATTGCGGACCACCGCATCCTCGTGGTAGATTTGCCTGAATTCCTCGCTCTCCTCCATGGCCCGGGCCAGAGTCATATTCGGGCCGAAGGGGACCAGCCTGGCGACGCGGTCAACCTCACCATAGGGCATCCCCAGCGCCCGGCCCACATCCCTGAGGGCCGCCCGGGCACCAAGGGTACCGAAGGTAATAATCTGGGCGACATGGTCCTGCCCGTATTTCTGAGCTACATAGGCAATAACCTCATCACGACGCTCATCCTCAAAATCCAGATCTATATCCGGCATCTCCCGGCGCTCCACATTAAGGAAGCGCTCAAAGACCAGTTTGTTTTCAATAGGGTCAATCTCGGTGATACCCAGGCAGTGAAGGGCGATGCTGGCAGCGGCGCTGCCCCTGACCCCGAACAGGATATCGTGCTCCCGGGTAAAGGAGATGATATCCCAGACGACGAGAAAGTAGTTGGCAAACTGCGTCTTCTGGATTACATCCAGCTCATAGTTAAGCCTCTCCTCTATCTCCGGGGTGGGGTTGGGATAGTACTTAGGAAGACCTTCCCCGCAGAGGTCGGCCAGAAACTGGTCGGCAGTTTTACCATCGGGCAGCTCTATTTCAGGTAGATACAGACGCCCGAATTCCAGCTCGAGGTTGCACATCTCAGCGATACGCCCGGTATTATCAAGGGCCTGGGGAACATCCTTGAATGACTCTGCCATCTCCTGGGGACTCTTGAGATAAAAGAAGTCCCCCGCCATTTTCATTCGCTTCTCGTCATAGATAGAAGAATTGGTGCCGATACACAGGAGCAGGTCATGGGCGGAGGCATCCTCCCGGTTAATATAGTGGACATCGTTAGTCGCCACCAGCGGGATGTTGAGCTCACTGCTCATAGAGATGAGAACCTGGTTTATCTGTTCCAGCTCAGGAATGGGCTGCCGCTGAAGCTCCAGATAAAAATCTCCAAAGGTTTTCTTATACCAGAGGGCAGCCTGTTTTGCTTCCTGGAGGCGTCCCCCTCTGATGAGGCGGGGGACCTCGCCGGCGACGCAGGCGGAAAGGGCAATAAGACCTTCGTGATACCGCTCAAGGAGCTCCTTATCTACCCTCGGCTTGTAGTAGAACCCCTCAAGCTGGGCCCGGGTGACAAGCTGGATTAAATTGCGGTAGCCAGTTATATCCCGGGCAAGGAGAACGAGGTGGTAATTATCTCTATCACCGGCAGTGCGGCTAAAGCGGCTCCCCGGCGTGACATAAATCTCACAGCCGACAATGGGCTTTATGCCTGCCTCTCTGGCCGCCACAAAAAACTCGATAGCGCCATACATAATGCCATGGTCGGTTATCGCCAGACTATCCATCCCCAGCTCTCTGGCTCGCTCCACCAGTTGAGGAATACGGCACATGCCGTCAAGCAGGCTATACTCGGTATGGACATGGAGATGAGTGAACATAACACCTTCAAACTCTGTGGAATTTCGCCACTATTATAGCACAATGAGTTTATTTTAGACGGCTCAGCAACCTGTCCCCCTGGCCTCTTTTACAAAATATTCCCCCTTTCCCCGGGGGGGATTTAAAGGGAGGCTTTGCCCCCTTCAAGCCCTATTATTTTCACTTGCGATAATGTAAAATCTGACTAATAACTAGCGAGGATAGAGTTGAAGATTTTTGCCACCGGCGCTAAATGGCTCTTTATGCTCTCACTGCCCGTCTTACTGCTGACCGCCAGCATCGGGTGGGCAGCAAATAGCCTCTGGCTCTACAGACACGGCCTCAATACCTACGATGTTGGCCGGACCCTGGCCGATTCAGGGCTGGAGCTGGCCGGCTCGGAACTGGAAGAGATATATGCCGGACTCATCAGCTATTTCAACTCTGCTGAGAAGGATATTAGCCTCACTGTCGTTATGGACGGTAAACAGGTTAACCTCTTCACCCCGGAAGAGGTCATCCACTTCAGGGATGTAAAGGGCCTAATCCGGCTTGATTATGGGGTCTTGCTGGGCACACTGCTTTACTGTTTGGTTTATACCGGAGCCTGCCTGTGGGGGTGGAAAGACCGCCGCCGGCTGGCGCGGGGTGCAGTTGGTGGTAGCGCTATTGCGCTCGCCCTGGTGCTGGCTCTAGGAGCCGGAACACTTTCCGGCTTCGGGCAGCTGTTCTACCGGTTTCACCTGCTCTTCTTCAACAACGAATTCTGGTCAGCCGAAGGATATATGCTCCAACTCTTCCCCACGGGCTTCTTCTACGATGCGACCCTGCTCTGCGCTGCCGCAATAGCCGGGGCAGCGATAATCCTGGGCGGGGCCGGTGGAGTATACCTTAAAAGAACGGGGTTGCAAACCTCCTGAACAGTGTTACAATTATAGAAAGAGCGAATAATGCTAAAGGTGGGTGACAGCAATGGCGGTACTGTCTCTCTGCCCGCTGTGCAAGGGAACCGGCAAAATCCCCAAAAAGGTCCCCTTCCTGGCTAACCCGAGGGCACCGGCAACCCGCCCCGGCTCAATGGGCTCCGAAACCTGCCCCAGGTGCGGGGGAAGCGGTAAGGTGGGGACAAAGTAGAAGGCCTCGACCCGGCCTATTACGTACTGGTGTCCATACTCTGTCCATACCCCTGTCAAGGCCTTTTGTCAAAAAGCTAGGGAAATACCGGTTCGTGCCGGAGTGGTAGCTGACATACCCACCTTAGCTAGAGACTACAGGTATCACAGCCAGGAGCACCGCAACTGGCACAGGAGTTTCCACCTATAGAAGAGGCCAATCCGCTCTCATCCTGAGAGAGGGCGCAGAAGGTGGAGGGTACCCGTCCGGCATCACCATGACAAGCAGGACAGGGGACAGCTTCGCTCGCCTGCCTCAAGGGGCGCAGAAGCTCAAACCTCAAACCACAAGCAGGACAAATATACTCATAGAGCGGCATCGCTTTTTCCCTCATCATTAGTTTAGCCCCCTTTTGGAGTCGGGTCAAGGTCAAATTGACAGTTCTACCCGCGGTTGGGTAAACTGGGTTCACACCCCGAAGGAGAGACATGGCCGATATTAAAGCTATTGCGCACCGGCTGGCCGATACCGTTAAGCAGTACCGCGCCGACTACATAGAGGCCCGCCTCGAAGAGAGCCAGACCAGCCACATCACCTACCGGGGAAAGGAGCTGGAGTCTACCGGCAGGTCAACCAGCCGCGGGGGGAACATAAGAGCCCTGGTAAAGGGCGGCTGGGGTTTCGTCAGCTTCAACAACCTTGAAGACCTGCCAGCCAAAGTGGAACTGGCAGTAAGGCAGGCAAAACTCGCCGCCAGCAGCGAGAGCCAGCTTGCCCCGGTGGAGACAGTGGTTGACACCGTACCAAGCAACCTGGCCCGTAACCCGGTGACGGTGCCCCTGGTAGAAAAGAAACGGCTGCTGGATGAATACAACGATATTATCTGGCGCACCCCCAGGCTCCAGACTTCAATAATCGGCTATGGCGATAGCCACAAGAAAGTCATCTTTATAAATTCGCCGGGTAGCTACATCGAACAGGAAAGGGCAGATATTACCCTGCGTCTGAGTGCCATCGCCGCTGAGGACGGTGACATCCAGCAGGTGGGACTGAGCCTGGGCAGCCGGGGTAATTTCAGCTCAATCCAGGGACTACACCGGCAGGTAGAGCAGATGTCAAAACGGGCGGTGGAGCTCCTGTCGGCACCGAAGATAAAGGGCAGGGAATATACGGTGGTACTGGACCCGGTCCTGGCGGGAGTCTTCGTCCATGAAGCCTTCGGGCACCTGTCCGAGGCCGACTTTGTCTATGAAAACGAGCGCCTGCGGGAAATCATGGTGCTGGGCAAGGAGTTCGGCAGTAAAGACCTCAATATCGTCGATACGGCAACCACCCCCGGCCTGCGCGGCAGCTACAAGTATGACGACGAAGGCACCCCCGCCACCAAGGCCTACCTTATCCAGGAGGGCAGGCTGGTGGGCAGGCTTCACTCCCGGGAGACAGCAGCCAGGATGAGAGAAAAGCCCACCGGCAACGCCCGGGCCCTGAATTACAGCTATCCTCCTATTGTCCGCATGACCAACACCTACATCAAACCCGGGACACTATCGTTTGATGACATCATCGGCGACATCAAGGAAGGGGTCTACGCCAGGAACTGGTATGGCGGCATGACCAGCATGGAGATGTTCACCTTCTCCGCCGGCGAAGCCTGGATGATTCGTAATGGCAAGCTGGCCGAGATGGTACGGCCGGTGGTGCTCACCGGAAACGTATTCACCACTTTGAAGAACATAGACGCCATCGGTAACGACCTGGAGATGAACCAGGGCGGCGGCTGCGGCAAGGGAGGACAATCACCCCTGCCGGTATCCAACGGCAGCCCCCATATTAGAATTCGCAACTGCCTTGTCGGAGGAAGCTAGATGGAAAGAGTCCTGGCCCAAGCCAGAAGGGTAGCCGAGGAAGCTGATGTGTTCATGGTCTCCTCAGAAGAGACCCCGGTTCAATTTGAAGCCAACCGCTTAAAACAGCTCCAGACGAAGCAGAAAACGGTCCTGGCGCTCCGCATTATCAAGGAGGGAAGGATTGGCTACGCCGCAACCACCGACCCGGAAGACAGTCAGGGCCTGGTCACTAACGCCGTGGAAACAGCCCGGTTTGGCATGCCCTCCCGCTTCGAGCTGCCTTCACCCGCCACCTATCCCCGGGTCGAGGTCTTCGACCCCGCCGTTGAGCAAGTCCCCATCGAGAAAATGATTGAGCTTGGTGAGGAATTAATAGACATGGTGAGGGGTCACACCCCGGATATCGTCTGCGAGGGAGGAGTAAGCAAGGCGGTGGCTTCGGTGCGCATTATCAACTCCCGGGGGGGAGAGGTAAACTACCGCAAAAGCGTCTTCGGGATAGGGGTCGAGGGCAACCTGACCCGGGGCACCGATATGCTGTTTGTCGGTGAGGGCCAGAGTTCCTGCCACCCCCTCCTGGAACCCGGAGTAATAGCCGGGGTAGTGCTCAAGCAGCTCGAGCTGGCCAGGACCCGGGCAAACGCCAAAACGGGAACACTGCCGGTGGTGTTTACCCCCGACGGGGTAGCCAGCGCCCTGGTCCCACCCTTAATGGCTGCCTTCAGCGGCAAGGCAGTGGTGGAAGGGGCTTCACCGATAGGAAACAGGCTTGGTGAAGTGGTCTTTGACCCCGGGCTATCGCTGTGGGATGACCCGACCCTGGCCTACCGCCCCGAGAGCCGCCCCGGTGACGATGAGGGGGTACCCAGCCAGCGCACCCTCCTCATTGAGAAGGGCATCGTTGCCGGCTTTCTCTACGACCTGCAGACAGCGGCAATGGCTCATACGCTGAGTACCGGCAACGGCAACAGGAACCGCGGGGGACTGCCCGCCCCCTCGCCCACTGCCTTCGTTATCGCCCCGGGCAGCACCACCTTTGACCAGATGATAAGTGACATCAAAGAAGGACTGGTTATTGAGTACCTCATGGGAGCGGAGCAGGGCAACATCCTGGGTGGTAACTTCAGCGGTAACGTCCTTTTAGGTTATAAAGTGGAAAGTGGTAAAATAGTGGGCAGGGTTAAGGATACCATGGTCTCGGGTAACATCTATCAGGTGCTAAAAGAGATTACTGCTATTGGCGCTGACGCCAGGTGGGTCGGTAGCTCGGTCAACACCCCGCACCTCTACTGCCCGGCTCTGTCGGTAGCTACCAAGACATAAGGGAAGTCCGAGAGGGGGTAGGTTACCCGGGAAAGGGATTGTGAAATGAAAGGACTAGTCAGGTTTTATGCCCGCCCAAGGCTTAAATCACCGAGCATAGTGGCTTCGTGGCCCGGGGTCAGTGACGTATCAATCATCGTAGCCAATTACCTGAAGAGAAAACTGGGGTTTAAAGAGCTGGCGGAGATTGAAGCCTCCTATTTCTTCGACCCCATCGGGGTAATAGTCAGGGACAATGTAGTCGAGGCACCGCAGTTCCCCGAGAGCAAGTTCTACTACTGGAAAAACAAAGGTGGGGACAGTGACATCATCCTGTTTATCGGCGATGACCAGCCCGCCACCAACAGCTACGAGCTGGCCAACTGCATCCTCGACGTGGGAGAGAGGTTTCAGGTCAAGCGAGTATATACCTGTGCCGCCGCTCTCAGCCGCATCCATCATACCGAGCAGCCCCGGGTCTGGGGGGTAGCCACCAGCCCGCAGGGGGCTCAGGAACTGAAGCAGTACGACCTGACAAAAAGGGGTAACCTGCAAATCGCCGGCCTCAACGGGCTGCTGCTGGGCGTAGCCAAAGAGAGAGATATCGACGGCGTCTGCCTGCTGGGTGAGGTACCGGCCTATGCCGCCAAAATTGAGAACCCGATGGCAGCCCTGGCGGTGCTCGAGACCCTGGCAAAAATACTGCAAGTTAAAATTGACACGACCGAACTGGCACAGCAAGCCATTGAGGTAAGGGAGAGAATGAAACAGGTGGCGGCTGAGGCGATGGGGGAATTTATCGACTCCTTCACCACTCCCATCTGGGAGCACGAGGAGGAAGAGGAAGAGGAGGAGGAGGAAGAGTAAGACCGCGGAATATTCCATGTTACTACCTATTGAAAAGACTATTGCCAACCTGTCCGACAGGAGAAAACCACTGCTCAATTCAAAGCTGGTTGACCTGTCAAACCTGACCCCCGCCGAACTGGGACTCTTCCGGAAGACCTGGGCGCGGGTTGAGGTGGAGAGAAGGCGACAAATCATATACCGGCTGGTCGAGCTGGCTGAAGGCAACCTTGAGCTCAATTTTGACAGCATCTTCATCACCTGCCTCAAAGACGAAGATGCCGAGGTAAAGAGCAAAGCCATTGAAGGCCTGTGGGAAAATGAAGAGGCATCCCTGATTAACCCGCTGACCAGTCTCCTCACCGGCGATAGCTCGGAGAAGGTCCAGGCAGCAGCAGCTAGCGCGCTGGGCAAATTTGCCATGTTAGCCGAATTCCAGAAGCTGCGCCCCGGCTATACTGCCAGGATATACCGGGCCTTGCTCGGGGTAATTGGAAATAAGACAAGGTCCGTAGAAATCAGACGCCGTGCCCTGGAGGCGGCCGCCCCGCTAAACCTCCCCAGCGTAAAAGAAACCATTATGGAAGCATACCAGAGTAAGGAACCGAAGCTCAGAGTCAGTGCCATCTACGCGATGGGGAAAAACTGCGATTCCTCCTGGCTACCCACGCTGCTGAAGGAGCTGGGCAGCACCGATGCCGAGATGCGCTACGAAGCTGCCGGGGCATGCGGTGAGCTGGAGGAAAAAGAGGCGGCTCCCTACCTTGCCGGGCTTACTACCGACCCCGATGCTGATGTACAGAAAGCGGCAATTCAGGCACTGGGCAAGATAGGTGGCAGTGAAGCCAGAGAGTGCTTGAAGCAGTGCCTTCTTCACCCCGATGAGACGGTCCAGCAGGCAGCAGAGCAGGCTCTCAACGAGTTTAAGGGAGAAGAGGACCTGCTTTCCCTATGAGTTTGAATCTGTCGGGGTTGGTATGATTACCGGGAGAAAGGTTATCCTCAGGGAAAAAAGACTGGCCGATGTCCGGGACGATTATACCTGGCACACCGACCCCGAACTGGCCAGCCTTGATGCTACCCCACCGCTGCCCGCCATTTTCTCCCGGTATTTACTGGACTACACCACTGAAATGCACTATCCTTCCCCGTGTAAACAGCAGTTTGCGGTAGAAACCCCGGAGGGCAAACATATTGGCAACTGTGGATATTACAATATCAGCGAGACCGAGGGCGAAGCTGAACTGGGGATTATGATTGGCAACCGCGACTACTGGGACAAAGGCTACGGTACGGATACCATAAACACCCTGGCCAGCCACATTTTTCACCAGACAGGCCTCAATCGAATCTACCTCAAGACCCTGAAATCAAACGTCAGGGCACAGAAGTGCTTCAGGAAATGTGGCTTCAGCCCCTGCGGGGACCTGGATAAGGACGGATACAGCTTCGTCCTGATGGAGCTCCACCGCAGGCAGTGGGAAGAGACGCAAGCTGGAACCCAGTGCCTTAAACTGGAGTGAACCCCTGAAACAAGAACCAGCCCAAGATAACTGCTGATTCAATAAGGGTAGAAATCAACGTGATAAAAAGCTACTACGGATGGACAAAAGGGTCGTAGGGTTTTTTGAATGGATAGATGAACAAACATGCGAGTCTGCATAGAGGATTTGCCCATTATTCTTGCTTCTAAACAGCGGTCAGCCTAAGATGGTAGGGTGTAACTGGGAGTAGGAGAAGTATGGTCAATCACATTATCAAAGTGGAGAATCTGGTCAAGAGATTCGGTGAACTGGTCGCGGTGGACGACATTAGTTTCACCGTGGCGCCGGGCGAAATCTTTGGGTTCCTGGGCCCGAACGGGGCAGGAAAGACTACTACTATCAACATCTTGTGTACCCTATCCAAACCAACTTCAGGACGGGCCATTATTCATGGCTTTGACGTGGTGCATCAGCAGAGTCAAGTGCGCCAGTCAATCGGGCTGGTCTTTCAGGACCCCAGCCTCGATGAACGGTTAAGCGGATTGCAGAACCTGCGTTTTCACGCCCTGGTATATAACGTACCCGCCGCAGTTCGCGGGGAGAGGATAGAGCAAGTTCTCAAGATGGTTGAGCTCTGGGACAGACGCCATAATCAAGTGCGTTACTACTCAGGCGGCATGAAACGCCGTCTGGAGATAGCAAGAGGACTGCTGCACCACCCTGAGGTATTGTTCCTCGATGAACCCACGCTGGGGCTGGACCCGCAAACGCGCAACCGGATATGGGAATATATCCTTGAACTGCGACAGCGTGAAGGGACTACTGTTTTTCTAACCACTCACTATATGGATGAAGCCGAAGAAGCAGACCGCATTGCCATCATTGACCACGGAAGACTTGTCGCCGTTGATACCCCGGAAAGACTCAAGAAGATTGTGGGTCGGGATATAGTCTCGGTAAAAACCGATGACGACGATAAAGCGGCTGAAGAGATCAGGCTTCGCTACCGAACCGAGGTCAGACGTGACAGCGATAGCCTTACCTTTGAGATAGCCAGTGGTGAAGAGTTTCTCCCTGCCTTCATTAGAGAATTCGGCACCAGGATACTGAGTGTCGGCCTGCGCCGCCCGAGTTTGGATGATGCCTTTCTCAAGCTCACCGGCCGGGAAATACGGGATGAGGAAGTCAGTGATGTATTCAAGGCAACAGTTCGCCAGCATGGCCGCCACACCCGGCGTTAGGAGGGAGCGATGAACAATCTGCGCGGGGTATACACTATCTGGTACCGTGATATACTTCGCTTCTGGCACGATAAGATGCGCATGATTGGGTCTTTAATCCTTCCCCTCCTGTTTCTGGTCGTGTTCGGTAGTGGACTCAGTGCCAGGATGGGCTTTCTTGCTCCTGGAATCGATTTCACTCAGTTCATGTTCCCCGGCATTATCGGGATGACAGTACTCATGAGTTCGTTTATGGCTGGGGTCTCCGTGGTCTGGGACCGTGAGTTTGGCTTCCTCAAAGAAGTACTGGTCGCCCCAATCAGCCGTGCCTCGGTGGCGGCAGGAAAAACACTCGGGGCAGCGACAGTGGCACTGCTTCAGGGGGTTATTATTCTATTATTCGCACCCCTGGTTGGCGTTTCTCTTTCGGCAGGGACAGTGCTTGCCCTGCTGCCGCTGATGTTCCTGCTGGCGGCTTCCATGGGTTCTCTGGGTGTTTTACTGGCCACGCGCATCAGGTCCATGGAGGCATTCCAGGCAGTGATGCAAATGTTGATGTTTCCGGTGGTGTTCCTATCTGGAGTGTTTTTCCCTCTGCAAGGGCTACCTGTATGGATGAATATCCTGGTAAAGATTAATCCGGCTACCTATGGCATCGCCCCAATCCGCCAGGTAGTACTGGGGGTACCGCCGGGCTCTCCTTTCAGTGTCAACCTGTTCGGGCATAACATGTCACTCTGGGAGAATGTTACCGTGCTGGCAGTGTTTGGGGCAGCTATGATTCTTCTGGCTATGTGGTCCTTCAGCAGTCAGGAGTAGTTTCTCAATGTGATATTTTAAGCAGTGCCAAGGGATACAATTAGCGTGTGAAGAGCAGGAAACTAAAATCCCGAGTCTGCATAGAGAGGTTGATACAGAATGGAAATTGACAAATATACCCAGCGAGGACTTAATATTCAGAAGGAGGAGGCGATTGACCTGGCTGTGCTTGAAGCAATACCCTTCGACTATTCCGGCTCAGCCACTGAGATAGTTTATGAGACTGACGAATTTACCTTTGTTTGCCCCTGGACTGGCCTACCTGATTTTGCCCGATTGACAATACGCTATACCCCAGACCGCTCTCTAGTCGAACTTAAATCCTTGAAGTACTATTTGACCTCCTATCGGAACGTAGGAATATTACAGGAGCATGCTGTAAACCGCATTCTCCAGGACCTGGCACAATTGCTGGAACCTATTTCCATGGTTGTAGAAGCTGATTGCAGGGTAAGAGGCGGACTGAGAACCAGAGCCGTGGCTAAATATAGCAAAGAACTTACCGAGTTAACATGAGTGTAGCTGACTTTTCTATATCTTCTATTTATCCGGCTGAGGCGGGGCGGGGTTCTTATAGCCCGCCAGCAATACCCCGGGCACCTCTTTAATCAACTCTTCTACCGTCCACATCCCTTCCTGCTTATCGATGGCCTTCACCTTTACCGGCTCCGAGTAAAGGGCAATGTTATTCCCGGTAACGTCAAATACCTGGCCGTTGATGTTAGCTGCCTCATCAGTGCACAGATAGACGATGAACGGTGCTACCGTCTCCGGGCCCGGGGGATTGGTCAGCTCCTCGAACCGCTCTTTGGTCATAAGCCCGGCCTCGTACCTCTTCTTAAAACCAGCTACGATATCCTCGCTGAGGGTAAACCGCGTCGCCGCTGTTGGCGCATAGGCATTACAGGTCACCCCATAGCGGCCCATCTCCCTGGCCACCGCCCGGGTCAAACCGACCAGACCAGCCTTGGCGGCGCCATAATTACAGTGCCCCACCGTGCCCAGCCAGGCAGTAGAGGTAGTATTTATAATGCGCCCCCACTTCTGCTCTCTCATCAAGGGAGTGGCATGGCGAATGCAGTTGAAAGAGCCTTTGAGGAAAGAGTCCACCGACCTGTCCCACTCCTCCTCGCTCATATTCCAGACCATCTTGGGGGCATCGGCGCCGGCATTATTCACCACGATGTCCAGCCGGCCAAAGTTATCCACTGCCGTCTGTACCAGCTTCTGCGCCGTGTCAAACTCAGAGACACTGCCAAAGAAGGCGACTGCCTTGCCGCCCGCATCCCTAATCTCCTTGGCGGCAGTCTCGGCGTCACCACCTGAGGTGCCCGGGCGGCGGTTATTGGTTACCACACCGGCACCTTCTTGAGCCAGAGCTACCGCAATGGCTTTACCAATCCCCTGTCCCGAGCCGGTAATCACCGCTACCCTGCCCTTTAACCTGTCACCCATTTTTCGACCTCCTTACTTAAACACCCGTAATCTTCATAAATAATTTCCCGGGGGTAAATTGACTGGCGTAACCAGGAAAGTCTACCTTGATTCTAGCTGGCATGTCAAGAAATATGCTATTATAGCCACACCATCCGAAAGGAAATAAGATGACCGAAGCAAGTGACGACCTGTCTATCCAGGCCCTCAACCTGACCAGGATATTTAATGGTCTGGCGGCAGTAGATGGCATCAACCTTAATATTAAAAAGGGGGAGCTGTTTGCCCTGCTTGGCCCCAATGGCGCCGGTAAGACCACCACCATTAATATGCTGTGCTGCCTGCTCAAACCAACCGGCGGTACCGCCCGAATAATGGGCTATGATATCCTCGAAGAGCCGTTTGAAGTCAAGCAGGTCATCGGCGTCTCCCCCCAGGAAACAGCCATCTCCGAACACCTCACTCCCGAGGAAAATCTTAACCTGATAGGCAGGATTCACGGCATAGATGCCAGAGAGCTAAAATTGAGAACCCGGGAGCTGCTGGAGACAATGGGGCTCGGTGAGCGGGCTAAAGACCAGGTGAGGAAATTCTCCGGCGGTATGAAGCGCAGGCTTAATATAATGATGGCGCTGGTGCACAACCCTGCGGTCCTGTTTCTGGACGAGCCTACCCTGGGTCTTGACCCCCAGGCCAGACGAGCGGTGTGGACATACATTACCCGCCTGAAGGGACTAAAAACCATCCTCCTCACCACCCACTACATGGATGAGGCCGACTTCCTTGCTGACCGGGTAGGCATTATGGACAGGGGCAAGATTGTGGCTCTGGGCAGCAGCCGCGAACTGAAAACGAGCTTGCTGGAAAAGCATACGATGGTTATTTACGCCTGGAACCTTACCCAGCGGGTCATAAGCGAAATGCGGGGTAGATACGCCCGGGTAGAGGTAAGCGATGGCACAATGACAGTCACTGACAAAAAGCTCGACTTCAAAGAAATCATCGACCTCCTGCACGCATCAGGGGCTGTAGTCCGTTCTGCCTATATCAAGGAGCCGACGCTGGATGACGTCTTTCTCCACATAACCGGAAAGGAGCTAAGGGAATGAGGCTGCTCGCACTGGCCAGCAGAAATCTCAAGGAGACCTACCGGGACCCGCTGGCACTGGGTTTCCTTCTGGCTTTCCCGCTGCTATTTATGGTACTTTTCGGGGCTATTCTCAGCGAAACAGACACCAACTATATCGACTTTATAGCTCCAGGGATAATAATCTTTGGTCTTTTGATACTAATCCCGACCTCAGCCCGGATAATGGTCAGCGATAAAGAAAAGGGGTTCCTGTCTCGCCTGCTGACTACCCCGGCGAGACCCCTGGACTTCATCTCTGGATACTCCTTATGTCTTGTTGTCATCGCCATTGCCCAGATAATAATCTTCATAGCCGCCGCCTGGGGGTTCGGCATGGATATAGTCGGCAGCCTATGGCTGGCATTTCTCATCTTCCTTCTCACCGGCTTGAGCAGCATCGGCATCGGTATGGTTGTCGCCTCACTCTCCAAATCTGAAAACCAGGCTGAACCTTTATGCTGGCTGTTTTCTATGCCCCTGGCAATGCTTTCCGGATGCTGGTTCTCTGTAGAGATGCTGCCCTCATACCTGAGAAATGTAGCCTATGCCTTCCCCTTTGCCCATGCCATTGATGCCTCAAGGGCTATCCTCATCCGGGGAGTGGGAGTGGAGGCAATTAGCAATGACTTGCTTTTTCTGGTTGGCTGGGCAGTAGGCATCTTTGCAGTCGGTGTCATCCTGTTCAGGAGGAGTATGCGAGGTTAATGCCTAAAGAACCGGTAGAATGGCTGGGGGACAGGCTTCGAATCCTTGACCAGACCAAACTTCCCCAGGAAGAGGTCTATTTAGACCTGGGCCATTACCAGGATATAGCCTCAGCCATCACAGAATTGAAAATTAGGGGGGCTCCGGCCATCGGGGTGGTGGCAGCATATGCAGTGGCCCTAGGGGGCTTAAAAATCGAAACCAGGGCGAGAGCCGGATTCTTAAAAGAGCTCCGGGACATCATCCGCACCATCACCGCCACCAGGCCTACCGCCAGGAACCTGTTCGGGGCCGCCGAGCGAATGCTCCGGGCCGCCGAGGCAGGCAGGGATACCGACCGGATTAAAGAGGCGCTGGTTAGTGAAGCAGTCAAAATACACGCCGAAGAGGCTGCGGCAACCGGAAAGATAAGCCAGCTTGGGGCCGGGTTAATCGGGGGCGGCTTCAGCGTCCTCACCCACTGCAATACCGGGGCTTTAGCCACCGCCGGCTACGGCACCGCCTTAGGGGTAATCAAGGAAGCCGCCGGACAGGGCAAGAAGATAAAGGTACTGGCTACCGAGACCCGTCCCCTCCTTCAAGGAGCACGGCTTACCGCCTGGGAGCTAATGAAAGCCGGCATCCCCTTTACCCTTATCACCGACTCGATGGCGGGCTACTTCATGAGCCGGGGAGAGGTTGACTGCGTTATCGTCGGGGCCGACCGGATAGCCTTAAATGGTGACACCGCCAACAAGATTGGCACCTATACCCTGGCGGTACTGGCGAAAGAGCATGGCATCCCCTTCTATGTCGCTGCCCCCACCACCACCTTTGACACCACCCTGGACAAAGGCATTGACATCCCCATTGAAGAGCGCCGCCCCGAAGAGGTAACCCGTATCCAGGGGGTAGCCATCGCCCCCGAAGGCACCAGGGTAGCCAACCCCGCCTTTGACATCACCCCCCACCACCTCATCACCGCCATCATCACCGAAAAGGGTATCATAAGAGAGCCATATGGGGAGGGGATTAGGAGGTAGCATGACTAAATATGTTCAAACCAGAGACGAATTGTTGAACCACTTGAAAGACCAAATAGCTTTCATGAGACAATCGGCTGTTTCTTATGATAACGGATTTGAAGATGAAGCTAAGAGGCTGGCTGTTGTTATTCGTGTTTTGGTCCATGACACCCCTAAATCCACATCTTTATTGACTTTGCTGAATAGGAAAGATATTAAATTTTACGACTCGGCTATTCCTTACGACCCTAACAATCTGCTCCCATACAATGGTTTAACAATGATAGGAATTTCGTCAGAGAAGGGAGCAATGTACGCTGCTCCATTAGATGGTGGTGCACCTACGAGAAGTAAGACTAAAAAGATACCCTTCAATGCGTGGTGGAAAAATGTGTTTGTAATAAAAGATAAGAATGGGGAGACATTCACCAGAAAGGGCTTAGTTCTTAATACTGCAAATACCGATGGGGGAGCTCACGTTGACGCTGGTCTTGATGCAGCATATGCAAGCCTTTCACGATTTAATTCACTAGGTTGGAAATTTTTTAGGCATGATATTGAAGATGATTTTGGAAATAGCCCTGTGTTACCAAGCATCCGTCAAATTACCCATGAATTCTTAAAAACATTAAGGGATGAGTTTCCTGACTTATTTGATTCAAATACAAATCAAGAATAGGAATTAGGAGGAAACCTAATGTCACAGGCAAAAATCGGGGTTATCGGCGGGAGCGGGCTCTACGATATTGACGAACTCACTGATATTGAAGAGGCTAACAAAATGAAAAACGGGAGTTTGAAAACTCCCGTTATCTCGCCGTGGCCATTAAGCGACGGCGAGGCGGCTTACACTATCATTATATCACATAAAATATATTTGGCAAGACGCCGATGAGGCAAGAGCAACAAGTCAACAAAGTCATGGTTTTTATCGACGGTATGAATGCTCGCTGCAGATTGGAGGAATGCAAGTGGGTAGAAGATTTTGACGTTCTACATCTAGCCCAACGGCTAGCAGGAAACAGAACACTACCCGCTGTCTTCTATTACATAACAACACCTAACAGAAAGCAACTAGGCGATAAGGAATATGGCAGGGCAAGACGCTATATTAACGCCGTTGAGAAGCAACCGGCGGTCAAAGTTAAGAAGGGATACATGGTAGATAGAGATGGGATTTGGGAAGAAAAGATGGTAGACGTCTTGCTCGCATCGGACATGGTCTTTTTTGCAGCCAGAAATGAATACGATACCGCTATTCTTGTTACCGCAGACAACGATTTAGTTCCAGCTATCCAGAGAGTCAGAAATCTAAATCATAAAGTTGAACTATTAGTATTCACAAAGGCTAAACCAAAAGTTGGAAACCTTCTCAAAGCCAGCTCAATGCACCGACAAGCTAGAGAAAGTTACTTCAAACCAATCTTTTAAGACATTTTTGATCTAACACCTAAGGAGGACATCTAATGCCACAGGCTAAAATCGGGGTTATCGGGGGGAGCGGGCTCTACGATATTGACGAACTCACTGACGTGGAAGAGGTTAACCCGTATACGCCCTTTGGCCTGCCGGGTCACAGCATTACCATCGGCAAGCTGGAGGGGGTGAAGGTCGCCTTCCTGCCCCGCCACGGCAAGGGCCACCGCATCTCACCCACCGAAATCCCGGTGCGGGCCAATATCTATGCCCTCAAGTCGCTCGGGGTGGAACACATCATTTCCATTAATGCCGTCGGCAGCTTCAAGCAGGAGATAAAACCCGGCGACCTGATTATTCCCGACCAGCTTATTGACCGCACCCAGAGCCGGGCCAATACCTTCTTCGGCGAGGGTATCGTTGTCCATATTCCTTTCGCCGAGCCCTTCTGTCCGGTACTGAGCCAGACCCTGTTTGATGCCGCCCGGGAGGTGGGCGCCAGCGTTCACCGCAAGGGCACCTATGTGGCAATGGAGGGTCCGGCCTTTTCCACCCGGGCCGAATCAAGGCTCTACCGCTCGTGGGGGGCTGACATTATCGGCATGACCGCCCTGCCTGAAGCCAAGCTGGCACGGGAAGCCGAAATCTGTTACGCTATCATTGCCGGTGTTACCGATTATGATAGCTGGCAGGAGGACAGCCCGCCGCTGGTCGTTAAGGAGCTGCTGCGTATCCTGCACCGGAACGTCGATACCATAAAGGAAATCATCAAGCTGGCTGTCACCCGGCTGCCTCAAGAGCGCGACTGCGGCTGCGCGACGGCACTGAAGACGGCCATTATTACCCCCCTCGAGTTGGTATCCGACGAGCAGAAGGAAAAGCTCAACCTGCTAATCAGCAAGTATATCAGGTAGTCCAGGATGAGAAAGGTCTGAATTTTATGCCTTATCTGGAATTCGGCTGCTCCCCGACCGTAATCGGCAGTATGCCCCATACCGACCCGGTAAAGGCATGCTCGCTGGTTACCCATTACCTCGGAGACATCCCCGCCTGGCCCCAACTGCCCCAGCGCTCTTACCTTGAGAACATGTATGTCCAGTTCAGCCAGGGCTTCCCCGGTGTTGTGGTCGGGGAAGATAGTATCTATGTAGACCGCTCCCGGGACCTTGATAAGCCGCTGGAGCGGCTCTATACCGCCTACCTGGAGAGCGATACTGATAAATATCCGGTGGGTCCCGACCACGCCTCGGGGCTGCACCGCTTCCTCGCCTTAAAAGGCCTGTCACCCCGGGCAGTCAAGGGACAGATAATCGGACCCATCAGCTGGGGGCTGACCGTTACCGATAATGAGGGTAAGGCCATTATCTACGATGAGGTCCTTGCTGATGCCGCAGCCAAGCTCCTGCGGCTGAAGGCAAGCTGGCAGGAAAGGGAACTGGGCCGGATTTCCCCTAATACCATTATCTTCGTTGACGAGCCCTACATGGTCTCCTTAGGCTCCGCTCTTGTCTCGGTGCCGCGGGAGAAGGTGATAAGCCTGCTGGAGGAGGTCTTCGGGGGCATCAGCGAACTCAAGGGAGTCCACTGCTGTGGCAATACCGACTGGTCAGTCCTGCTCGAGACCAGCGCTGATATCATAAGCTTCGATGCTTATAACCATGCCCGGTCGCTGAGCCTCTATCCGTCGGAAGTAAAGGCATTTCTGGAGAGGAATGGTACCATTGCCTGGGGAATTGTCCCCAACGACGAGCCGTCACTGGCCGGGGAAACGGTCGCCATCCTCAAAGACCGCCTGGAGGAGGCAATGGCACCCTTTACCAGGGATGGCGTTCCCTTCAGGCAGCTGGTGCGGCAGGGGTTACTCACCCCCAGTTGCGGGCTGGCGACCCTGACCAGCGAGGAGGCAGCAGCCAGAGCACTGGAACTGCTGGCGGAGTTATCGGTAGAGATGAGAAAGCGCTATCTATAAGCGAGAGAGGCCAATATGGAATGCCAGATTGAGTCAAACAAAGCGAAATGTCCCTGTACCTACGAGCCCTGCTCCCGAAAGGGCAAGTGCTGCGAGTGTATTGCCTTCCACCTCAAGTTCAACGAGCTTCCCGGCTGCGTCTTTCCCCCCGAGGTAGAGAAGACCTTTGACCGCTCCTTTGCCCGGTTTGTCGAGGTCCTCAGCTTTAAAGCCAGAAGTGACAGAAAGGGCTGATTTAGGCTATATTATCTAGTATGAATAAGGCAAAAAGGGTAGCCACTCTCAAACACCGGCGCAAGCAAAAGAGGCTTGAGGAAAAAAGAAAGGCATCGCCGCAGTCGGGGAAGTAGTCTGTAGCCATCGAAGCCGATGAAACAGGTCTAAGGGATAGAGGGTAATGCCAGAGCTGCCGGAACTGGTTAAAGCACTGCTTGGGCCTGAGGCTTATCCAGAGACCCCTGGACAAATAGAGCTTGCCCAGACCCAGATGTCATTTGTCTTCCTGACCGACGAATACGTCTACAAGGTAAAGAAACCGGTAGACCTGGGATACCTTGACTATACCACCCTGGACAAGCGCCTCTTCTTTTGCCAGCAGGAGATTAAACTTAACCGCCGCCTCTGCCCCGATGTCTACCTGGATGTAGTGCCCATAACCACCGGGGGCGGTAAAATTTCTATCGACGGCCAGGGCAAAATAATAGAGTACGCGGTCAAGATGCGCCGCCTCCCCCGGGAGGCAATGCTGGACGTGCTCCTCGGTAAAAACCAGGTATCCGGGGAAATGATGACCGGCATTGCCCAGAAGCTGGCCGAGTTCCACCGCAAAGCGGAGAGCAGTGCCGAAATCAGCGCCTTCGGTAAGCTTGATGCCATTACCGTAAATACCGATGAGAACTTCACCCAGACCGAAAAGTATCTTTCGACTACCATCTCAAAGAAAAAGTACGGGCGCATCAAAGATTACACCGATAACTTCACCCGGGGAAATGCCTCCCTATTTCGTAAGCGCCTTGAGGAGGACAGGATAAGGGACTGCCACGGGGACCTCCACGCCGCCCATATCTGCTTCAGCGATGGCATCTGTATCTACGACTGCATCGAGTTCAATGACCGCTTCCGGTACTGCGATGTCGCCTCAGAGATTGCTTTCCTGGCAATGGACCTGGACCACTACGGGCGGGCCGACCTATCACACCACCTGGTCAGCGCCTACGTAGACGAGAGCCGTGACGAGGGACTGCTCAAGTTACTTGATTTTTACAAGTGCTACCGGGCTTATGTCCGGGGCAAGGTAGAAAGCTTCAAGCTCGACGACCCCTATATCAGCGGGGCAGAGAAAAGGCACCTCCTGGATGTAGCCAGCAGCTACTTTGATTTGGCCCATGCCTACACAAGGTCAAGACCTCTCCTCCTCATTACCACCGGCCTGGCCGGCACCGGCAAGACCGTCCTGGCCCAAGCCCTGGCTAAAAGACTGGGGGCTACGGTCATCTCCTCAGATGTCACCCGTAAAAACCTGGCTGGTATTCCCCTGACCGAGCAGCACTTCGAGGAGTTTGACAGCGGGATTTACTCTGCCGCCTTTTCCCGGCTCACCTATGACAGAATGTTCACCGGGGCAAAGCGTATTCTAGGAGAGGGCGGCTCCGTAATCCTGGACGCCTGCTTTATCAAGGCTGACGAGCGCCGTAAGGCGAAAAGACTGGCCGGGGAGGCAAACGCCGCCTTTTTTATCGTGGAGTGCGCCCTGGACGAATCACTCGCCAAACAGCGGCTGGCCCGGCGGCTGGAAGAGGGCTCCGTCTCCGACGGGCGCTGGGAGGTTTACCAGGAGCAAAAGCGGCACTTCGAGCCCGTGGTTGAAGTGCCCTCCCCGAACTATGTTATAATTGATACCTCGCAGCCAGTTAACGAAGCTGCAAAAGAGGTCCTGGATAAACTCGACTAAGGGGGTAAGGCAAATAAATAATCAATACGACATCAAAGACCCCTCCTCAGCCTCAGCCGGCAGGCTGCGGATAGAGTGGGCTTACCGTGAGATGCCGGTGGTAAAGCTGATTAAGAAGAGGTTTGCCACCGAGAAGCCGCTAAAGGGCATCCGGATTTCAGGGTGCCTCCACATTACCACCGAGACGGCAAACCTGGCGCTCACTCTGAAGGAAGGGGGTGCCGACGTCATTCTGTGCGCGTCAAATCCCTTAAGCACCCAGGATGATGTCGCCGCCGCCCTGGTGGAATACGATATCCCCACCAACGCCATCAAGGGAGAGGACGAAGAGACCTATTACAAGCACATCAATACGGCACTCGACCTCAAACCCCAGCTCACGGTGGACGACGGCGCCGACCTGGTTACTACCCTTCACACCAAACGGAGTGATTTAATCAGCGGCGTCATCGGCGGTACCGAGGAAACGACCACCGGCGTCATCAGGCTGCGCAGCTTGGAGAAAGCCGGTAAGCTGAAATATCCCCTGATTGCGGTCAATGACGCCCACACCAAGTACCTGTTTGATAACCGCTATGGCACCGGGCAGAGCACCATTGACGGCATCACCCGGGCCACCAATATCCTGTGGGCAGGTAAGAAGGTAGTGGTCTGTGGCTACGGCTGGTGCGGGCGCGGCGTGGCCATGAGGGCCAGGGGCATGGGCTCGCAGGTACTGGTAATCGAGGTAGAACCCCTGCGCGCCCTGGAGGCAGCCATGGATGGCTACCAGATAATGCCCCTCGCCAGAGCGGTCGAGGTGGGCGATATCTTCGTCACCACCACCGGGGACAAGCACGTTATCGATAAAGCCCACTTTGAGATGATGAAGGACGGCGCCATCCTCGCCAACAGCGGGCACTTCAATGTCGAGATTAACATCCCGGCGCTGGAAAGCTTATCGCGGAGCAAGCGGCGAATACGACCCTTCGTTGACGAATATACCATGGGCAGCGGCCGCCGCCTCTATTTGCTGGGAGAGGGAAGACTGATTAACCTGGCAGCGGCCGAAGGGCATCCCGCCAGCGTGATGGATATGAGCTTTGCCAACCAGGCACTGTGCCTGAAGCACCTGGTCAAAAACAGAGGCAGCCTTGAATCCAGAGTCTATTCAGTACCCGAGGAAATCGACCGGGAGATAGCCCGCTTGAAACTGGACTCGATGGGCATCAGTATTGATACCCTGACCCCGGAGCAGAAAGAATACCTGGATAGCTGGGAACAGGGGACTTAAGAACGGAGAGGGAAAATGACCAACACTTTCAAGAACTCACCAAAATACCTGCTCACCTCTGAATCAGTCACCGAAGGGCACCCGGATAAACTGTGTGACCAGGTATCGGACGCCATTCTGGATGCTATTTTGAAAGACGACCCGTATGCCAGGGTGGCCTGTGAGGTAGCAACAACCACCGGGCTGGTAATTGTTCTTGGAGAGATTACCACCGACTGCTATGTTGAGATTCCCCAGATAGTGCGGGGGGTAATCCGTGACGCCGGCTATACCCATCCCGAATACGGCTTTGATTATCAAGCCTGCGGCGTGCTGGCTTCCGTTAACGCACAATCCGGCGACATTGCCGGGGGAGTAGGCGAATCACAGGAAGCAAAAGGGGGTTCTACCGACGAGCTGGACAGGACCGGCGCCGGTGACCAGGGGATGATGGTTGGCTTTGCCTGTAACGAGACGGATGAGCTTATGCCGCTACCCATCTCCCTGGCGCATAAACTGTGCCGGCGCCTGGCTCAGGTGAGAAAGGACAACACCCTGCCCTACCTCCGTCCCGATGGCAAGTCCCAGGTAACCGTAGAATACCATAACGGCTCTCCCCAGCGGGTGGCGAGCGTGGTGATAGGAGCCCAGCATAACCCCGACGTCAGCCCTGAGCAAATCGAGAACGACATTACTCAGAAGGTGGTCAGGGCAATTATCCCCGCTTCACTAATAGATGGCGGGACTAAATTCTATGTTAACGCTACCGGCCGCTTTGTCATCGGCGGTCCGGTATCCGATACCGGTTTTACCGGGCGCAAGATTCTGGTCGATACCTACGGTGGCATCGCCCGGCACGGAGGCGGCTCCTTCTCCGGCAAAGACCCAACCAAGGTTGACCGCTCCGCTGCCTATGCCGCCCGCTACGTCGCCAAGAACATCGTCGCCGCGGGACTGGCGGAGCGCATCGAAGTCCAGCTTTCCTATGTTATTGGCGTTGCCCACCCCTTATCAATCTCTACCGAGGCCTTCGGTACCGCCAGGGTCAGCCAGGAGGTCATTACCAACCTGATAAATAAGCACTTCGACCTCAGACCGGAGGCCATTATCCGCACCCTCAACCTGCGCCGCCCTATCTACAGACAGACCGCCTGCTACGGGCACTTCGGGCGGGATGACCTCGACCTCCCCTGGGAAAAGACCGACAAAGCCAAAATCTTAAGGGCCGAAGCGCTGGGTAAGTAATTATAGAACAAGCTATCGGGTAAATAGCCTTACGATTCTATGTAACAGCTTTATACCAGACTAAGAGCTTCTTCTTCCCCAATTTCCCTATGATTTCCCTGGTATCCCCAAAGTAGATGCAGTGGCTGGGGCAGGCAGCCACACAGGCTGGTGGTAAACCACTCTCAAGCCTGTCCGCACAGAGGTCACACTTCTGAGCAACCCCTTTCTCCTCATCAAACTGCATAGCTCCCAGGGGGCAGGCCTCGATACAGTCCTTGCAGCCAATACAGAGTCCCTCGTCAATTAAGACAAGGCCGTCCTCCCTTTTGGTTATAGCGTCCACCGGGCAGACATCTTTGCACAGAGGGTCGCTGCAGTGCATACAATGGGTTACTACATATCTAAGCTGTAGCTTACCTTCTATCTCCCTGGGCCCATCCGGGTAAACCCTTATCCACCGGGGCCCAACGGGAAGGTTATGCTCCTGCTTGCAGGCTACCTCGCAGGCATTACAGCCCACGCAGTCCTCGGTGTTTACCATCAGAGCGTATTCCTTTACCATTAACTCTCCTCCTCAGCGGAGTATATCTTACACATCAGGACCCTCAGGTTGGTTGAGCCCATCGCAACATCATAGCCTTCAGGGTCATTATCCGTAAGGATATTGATATTGGACTTATCCCAGCCATGGTCAGGAGTTTTTATCTCCGGGAACCACCAGGCATGCTGGGCAGCTACCACCCTGGGGTCGATACCGGTAGTAAGTTTTGCTCTCTGTTTTACCCTGCCTCTAGGACTTTCAATAAATACCCAGTCACCATCCTTAATACCATGTTTTCCGGCGACATCAGGGTGAATCTCGACAATGGGGTCAGGGTGAATCTCACGCAGCCAGGGAATCATACGGTGTTCGGAGTGGAAAAAGACCGGAGACCTGGCACCGGTTATGAGTATATAGGGATATTCCCTGGTCATCTCCGGCTTGCTTACCGGGCTCTCCGGAATCTCCCGGTACCCTGGCAGGGGGTCATAACCCCACTTTTCAAAGGTGGTGGAGTAAAGCTCAACCTTGCCGGTAGGTGTGGAAAAGCCCTTCTTTTCATACTTTCCGTACTTCATCTCACCCCTGATGTAAGGCTTGTCCTTAATCTGCTCCCAGGTAAAGCCCGCCGGCTCCAGGATGTAGTCAAGGGCATCCTCCATAGTATCCCACCAATAATCACCCTGCCCCATTCTCTTGCCGAGTTCGAGGAACATCTTATGGTCAGGCCAGCACTCACCAATCTGGACGATTTTACGTCTGGGGAATATGTATCCATGGCGTAAGAAATAACTGCCAATATAGTTCATTTCAAGCCAGGTTGCTGCCGGCAGCACGATATCGGCTAGCTCAGCGGTCGGCGTGAGGAAGAAGTCAGATACTACCATGAACTCGACCTGGCTCAGTGCCCGGTAGACCTCGCCAGCATTAGCCCGGGTCATCACCGGATTTGAGCCGTGAAGCTCTACTGCCTTCACCGGGTAGGGCTTCTCTGTCAGGATAGCATCCCAGACCATCTTGGGGGTGACCAGGGCAACCCGCTGCGCCAGCTTGTAAGTATCACCACCCAGCTGCTTTTTTCTCTGCTCCGGAGGCAAATCCCGGTGCATACCAAACTGGCTCACGGTCCGTATCGGTGGGGGCACAAAGAAGACATTGCCACCGGGAACATCAAGGTTTCCTGTTATCGCCATCAGGTCAGTGAGAATGCGGTTATTGTCAGTGCAGTTAAGTGTCTGCTCAATAGCCACCCCCCACTGGATACAAGCAGGTTTGGTTTGAGCGTAGAGCCGGGCTGCCTCTCTTATTTTGTCCGCTGCCACCCAGGTAATTTCCGCTACTCTCTCCGGGGGATACTCGCGCACTCTTTCCACAAACTTATCCCAGCCATGGACATAGTTCTCAACAAACTCCTTATCGTAGAGTCCCTCATTAATGATGATATTAGCCATGCCCAGAGCCAGGGCGGTATCCGTTCCCGGTCTGAGCTGCAGCCAGATATCAGCCCTGCCCGCCAGATAGGTCAGTCTGGGGTCAATGACAATGAGTTTAGCTCCCTGCTGCAGGACTCGAGACAGGTTCTCTCCGGTATATTCGTCAGGGTTAGACAAAAGCGCATTGTTTCCCCATACCATGACACACTTAGGGTTGGCATCGTAGTCGCATATCGGCAAGTTGCCGCAGGTAATAAGGGTAGCCCCTATCCGGGAAACATAACACATATGGCCGGCGGTAAGCACATTGGGCGTCCCCAGGAGATTAGCAAAGCGGTACAGGAAAGCCTCATAATCCCTGCCCGTGCCCTGACCCAGGACAATGGCTTCAGCACCGTACTCCTGCTTAATACTCTTATATTTATCGGCAATAGTATCTAACGCCTCATCCCAGGAGATGCGCTGCCATTTGCCTTCTCCCTTTTTGCCGGCTCGTTTAAGGGGATATGTAACCCGGTCGGGGTGATACACCAACTGCTGGAAGGCCAGACCCTTGCTGCACATTACCCCGTGGTTGGTAGGAGCATCAGGGTCACCTTCAATCTTGGTGATGCGGCCGTCTCTAACATGGACTAACACCCCGCAGCCACCGTGACACCCCCGGCAATTGCTTCTTATTATTTGCTCTTCACCCGGTTCACTCACACCAATACCTCACTTTCACTGAGATTAAAAAATTGCATCCCTTGCCAGTTCCTTCTGTTGGTTGAACCATCTATTCCTAAAGGATACTCAAAGCCAAAGTCAAGTTCATGGTCATAACACCAGGTATACCCCGGCGTTACTGGAGTTCTCGGTGGGGGCGACGGTTGACTTTGGGGGAAGGTCACCCTGACTATATCCATCTTTCATTGTCTTAAAGTTCGGATAGATAGGACATGTATAGAAACGCCAACAGCTATTAGAATCAAAATTAATTTAACGAGAAAAACTTGAACTGCAAAAACGACTGAACATCCAATTGTTATCCATAGCAAAGCAATGGTCAAAACCTTTACCTTTAGTGGGACCCCTTTTCCTTGTTGATAATTCCTAATATAATTTCCAAACCACCTGTTACTCAAGAGCCGATCGTAAAACCTTTGTGAACTTCTCGCATAGCATGCAGCAGCAAGTAAAAGAAAAGGGGTGGTAGGCAAAACAGGCATAAATATCCCGAGAACTCCTAACCCTACAAGAAGTGTCCCCGCAATAGTCAGCAGTGTCCTACTCCAGTTTCTTATTGCTCCTGTTCCTTTTTTAATGGAGTAGCCAGTACTTTCAATTTCCGCTTCCATTTAGTGTTAGACCTTGACACGCTGGTTACTTCTCAACATCATCTCCCGGGAAAGCTTTATGTGACTATGCTAGGAGTATTGGGGGCTGGTTGTCAAGGAGCTCGAAGGGTCAACACAGGTGTTGTTATCATACGCCTCGGTAAGAAACGCCCAACGAATTGAGAGATAGTACGAGTCACAAGATCATACCAAAGGGCTGGTTCCTCTTTCCAAGGAGGTTTGCATCCTGGTAGGGCTATTTGTTCTCCTCCTAACAGACTAGTCCGGCTCTATTTGGTAATTTGACAAGGACTGCCTCTTCGGTTAGACTAACACCGTTCTCATGCTAATGTTACGGTAGCGGTAAGGGATTAGCATGGCGAGTTTCAAAGGGTAAAGGGGGTGAGGATAGATAAGTACAAAAATCGCGAAACTGGCACATTACGGTGATGAAATGTCTTCCCCTAAAAGCTATTGTGTTAGCCTCGTTGTCTTATCGTTATTCCACTCTGGTACCTGACGTTCACCTGCTGAACTAATTTTCACCCTCACTATTTTTCCTTCTTGTTTTCTATCTTATTTCTCACTGCCTTACCGCTCTCTTCTATGATTTACCAGATACGGGACAGGGATTGTATTTTGCGCTAAAGGCTCCAGGGAGGTGGCTCTCTATTGCTAAGGGTCATAAGAGATATTGAAACAGAAGTGGATAAGGCTGAAATCTGCCAGCGTTTGGACTATGAGAAAGGTCAGAGCCCAAGTCCCCGCACATCCTCATTAATAGATAGTCAGCTAGAGGAATCACACATCCTTATCAAGCCGCAAGTCTGTTACGCCATCAAGCCCATAAGGGATGTTAACGGTGCTACCTTATCTGTGGGGGACCTGACATTCACAAGTCGCCGCATTTCCCCGATGTTTTCTGGCTGCACCCAGGCCGCTATCTTCGTGGCAACGGTAGGTAAAGGGCTAGAGAAGAAAGCTGCCCGGTTAATGGAGAGGGGGCTGGCGCTCGAGGCACTTGTAATAGACAGCCTCGGCTCAGTAGCAGTAGAGAAAGTGGCGGACTGGTTTGAAAGTGAGGTTAGAGGCATCGCTGCCGCAGAGGGAAATAAAGCGGGCCGGCGTTACAGCCCGGGCTATTGTGACTGGGACATTACTCAGCAGAAGGAACTCTTCAGATTCCTTGACGGTGAATCAATTGGAGTTAATCTAACAGGCACCTGCCTGATGACGCCTCGTAAGTCTATATCAGGCATAATTGGCATCGGAGAATCCTGTATAACTTCCTCCGCATGTCACTTCTGCAATAAGAGGGATTGTCCTACCCGGAGAGAGGAGTTTGTTCCATGACTAAAGAAGGAATGAGTCTCAGCGGCATAGAAGGAGGCAGTTACAGACCCCTATCAGAGGAATCAGCGGAGAGAATTCACGAGACAGCAATGCGGGTTTTCGAGGAAGTAGGCATTGAAGTAAATTCCGACAAGGCCTTTGACTTGTTCAGGAACACTGATGCCCGGGTAGATGAACAGAACCGGCGTGTAAGAGTCCCTCGAGATATGGTTATGAGCCTGGTCAGTAAGGCTCCCTCCCAGGTTATACTGCACGGAAGGGTCAAGAAACATGATTTAACCCTGGGCGGCAGCAGAGTCTATGCGGGTACCGGGGGCACAGCCCTCAATGTTCTTGATAGAAAAGACGGACATAAAAGGGTAGCGACACTCGACGACCTAAAAGAAATAGCCAGGCTCGTAGATAACCTGGAGAACATCCACCTCTTTATGCTGCCTACCTATCCGACTGATGTCCCGGTAGAGAAAGTCGATGTCAACCGGTTCTTCGCCGGCCTTGACAACTGCCGTAAGCACGTTATGGGTGGGGTATATACATTAGAGGGTACAAAACAGGTTATCAGGATGGCTCAAACTATCGCCGGGTCTGCCCGAAAACTGCGAGAGAGGCCTATCATATCAATCATAACCTGCACTATAAGTCCTTTTAAGATTGACCAGCTATACGGTGACATGCTGGTAACCGTGGCCAGAACAGGAGTCCCGGTGGTATGTCCTGCCGAGCCTCTCTCGGGGTCTACCGCCCCCGTGACCCTGGCGGGGACCTTAACCGTGCAAGTCGTTGACTCCCTGGCAGGCGTGTTAATCAGTCAGCTTGCCAATCCAGGCACCCCGGTCATCTTCGGCTCTGTTGCCAGCAGTACTGACCTGCGGGACCTGAAATACATTACCGGCTCCGTCGAAACGGGACTACTAAATGCTGCCGGAGCCCAAATGGCTCAATTTTACAAGCTTCCTTTTTATGCTACCGGCGGCATGACTGACTCCAATATAATAGATGCTCAAAGTGGCTACGAATCTTCCATTACCAATCTCCTGTGTGCCCTGGCAGGGGCGAACTTCATCCACGATGCTGCCGGGTTAATGGAGTTTGCTCTCACCATGAGCTACGAAAAACTCGTAATTGATAATGAAATACTGGGAATGATAATGCGAGCCGTAAAAGGCATCGAAGTAAATGATGAAACCCTGGCTTTTGATGTCATGAAGAAGGTAGGCCCGGGAGGTCATTTTGTTTCCTCCAAACATACGAGAAGCCACATGCGTCAAGAACACTATATACCCACTTTAAGCAGCCGGGAATTCAGGGAGAGATGGGAGGAACAGGGGAGCAAGGATACATTTATGAGGGCAAGGGAACAGGTAAAAGAAATCCTGGCAAAACCAGGGCGAAGGCTGCCCCCCGGTGTAAGAAATACGATATTAACCAGGTTCCCTGAAATAGTGGAGTAAAGAAGCGACGCTGATTATCAGTGAGAACATAAATGCTACCAGTAAATATGGGTGACAGTGGTATCCCACCACGCAAAGAATACTTAAAAGCATATAGAAAGGGCTTTTTTGAGAATGTCTAGAGAAGGAATTTTAGTGCGAACTCCATACGAGAGGATGACCGGAGAGCAAATCGAGCAAATCCATCGTGCCTCTATGCAAATTCTGGATGACCCCGGCATCGTATCCTTCAATCGTGAAGCAACCGAACTCTTCCATGCCAACGGCGCCAGGGTTACCCCACTTCCCGATGCTGATAATCCTTCCTGGCTGATAAAAATACCGGAGGCAGTGGTCCTAAGCGCTATCGAGAGCGCACCCACGGTAGTTAAATTAGGGGCGAGAAATAAGGAGAATAGCCTGATAATGAACGGGGAGGAATCAAGGGTATTCTTTGTCTCCGGCTCCGAAACCAACCTCTGGCTTGATGTTGTTTTCGAGACCTACGTTAAGAAAGCTGACACCGGCGTTGAGGTTCAAGTGCCCGAGTTCAGGCAGCGCCGGGGAACTGTCCTCGACCTCTGCCAGGCAGCCCGCTTAGGTGAGCATCTCGAAAGTCTGGACGCCTTCATCCGTCCCGTCAACATCCAGGATAAGGACGTTACCGAAGATAATAAGGATATTAACAAGTTCTTTGCCTCTTTAGATAACACCACCAAACATGTCATGGCAGGACTAACCACCCTGAGCCAACTGGACAATGTTATCAGGATGGCGGAGATAATAGCCGGGGGAGAGGAACAACTCAGGGAGAACCCCATCATTTCCTTCATTACCTGTCTGGTCAAAAGCCCCCTCCAGTTTGTTAACGATACCACTCAGACGTTAATCGAGATTTGCAGGAGAGGGTTACCTGTAGCCGTCGCCATTTCACCCCAGGCGGGAACTACGGCTCCTATCAAGGAAGTCGGCATCGTGGCCCAAACGAACGCTGAAATTCTCGCCGGGATAACACTAAGCCAACTGGTAAATAAGGGAACGCCGATACTCTACGGAAGTGTGCCGGTGAGGGCTCGAATGGACAACCTTTATGACTCTTACGGGGCTCCCGAATCAAGCCAGTACAACATTGACTGCGTCCAGATGGCTCGATTCTATAAGCTGCCCTGCTACTCCACCGCTGGCGTTTGCGATGTGAAGGTACCGGGATTTCAATCATCAATCGAGAGGCTGTTTTCAGATATTGTGACTACCCTGAGCGGGCCGCAATATCTGCATTGTGCCTACGGGCTGCTTGAGAATAACATCACCTTCTGTCCCCTGCAAGCCATCCTGGATGATGCCCAGTTCCAGATGATAAAATTCTTTCTAAGGCCACCGCAAATAAACGAACCGGAAATTACTGACACCTTAAAACAAATAAGAGAGGTAATGGGAACGTCACAGAAGCTATTCATCCGCTATATCCGCCGCGTGTTGCACAGTAACCAGCTTTCAGTACCTTATCCCTTTGAATCCGAAGGGTTGGAGGACAATGCGCTGGCACTAGCCCACAAGAGGATGGAAGAACTACTATCGCTGCCCGTTGAGCATATCGACCCGGTTACCACGAAAAGAGTGTTTGAGGAAATACCCGGCATCTTCCCCAGACTGAACACATATGAAGGAGGGTAAACACAATGAGCGAAGATATAATCACTCTACTTAAGGAGAATGTTATCCAGGGAAGGGCCACCAGCGATGATGAAGGGCTAGACGGGGATATGGAAGGGAAGCCCGCAGTAGCGGAACTAACCCAACTGGCACTCGAAAGCAATATCGACCTGCAGGTTATTATTGAAGAGGGCTTAACCGGGGGGATGCAGGTGGTAGGAAACAAATTCGCTACCAAGGAATACTTCATCCCCGACATGTTAGCCTCGGCTGAGGCAGTAAGTAAGGCGATGGACATCCTAAGGCCACATCTTGAAAAAGCCGGCGTCGCCGCCAAGGGGAAATTTGTTATCGCTACCGTAAAGGGAGACCTGCATGATATTGGCAAGAATATCGTGGCTATCCTGCTCAAGGGTACAGGATATGAAGTAAACGACCTGGGTATAGATGTTCCTACGGAAAAGATTGTGGGGGTGGTCAGGGAATACAAGCCCGATTTTCTGGGACTTTCCGCTCTCCTCACCACCACGATGCCTGCCATGGGGGAGGTAATTAAAGCGCTGAAAAAAGACAAGTTCAGGAACAAAGTTAAAGTTTTGGTTGGAGGAGCGGCCGTCTCCGGGGAATTTGCTCAAGAAATAGGGGCGGATGCCTACTGCGTGGATGGTTTCCAGGCCATCGAAGTACTTGAGGGATTCTGCAAAGGAGCTTAAATATGGCAGGAATTGCCGGAATTCAAGGGGATGGCAATGGTGAATTAAACACCATGCTTACCCGGATTAAGCATCGAGGCCCCCACGAGACCTGGACAAACCAGGACGGAGCGCTGACTTTAGGGTGCTGTGAACTGAATGTGGGGGGGGACTCAAAGGACGGTTCACATTACGCATCCGACGGTAAGAGAGCAATTGTCCTCGATGGCCGTATATATAATCCGGAAACAGCAAGCACGACCGACGCCGAGGCAGTGCTGGATTTCTATGACAGACTTGGCACCCGGTTTGCCAGCAAGCTGGAGGGGGATTTTGCCTGTGCTATATCCGATAGAGGCAGCCTGCTCCTGGCCCGTGATGCGGTGGGTATGAAACCCCTCTACTACGGACATCGCAACGGGACATTATACTTTGCCTCCGAGGCAAAGAGTCTGGTGGGTATCGTTGACGATGTTAAAGAGTTCCCGCCTGGCTATGTTTATTCCCGGGAACTCGGATTCCAGAAGTATTCCCCTCAGGCTGCCGAAACCCCCGATTTTGAGAACTTCGAGCAGGCCAAGAAGGTGCTGGCTCAACTCCTGGAAGAGGCGACAGAGAGACGGATGAAAGATAACGCCGTGGGCGGGATTCTCCTGAGCGGCGGTTTAGATAGTAGCATTATATCCTGCATCGCCAGAGGGATAAACCCGGGTCTCGAAGCCTTCACCGTAAGTATGGAGGAGGGACAGGACCTCCCCCTGGCACGGGATGTAACCCGCTACCTGGGCATCATGCATCATGTATTGATGTTCGGTGAAAAGGAAATAAACGAGATATTACCCGGGGCGATACACCACATCGAGATGTTTGAGGAAAGCTGTGTGCACGGGGCAATTGCCAACTTCCTGGCGGGACAATTTGTCAGCCCTTATACCAACTGCGTTCTCACCGGTGAGGGTGCAGATGAATTTCTGGGAGGATATGATAGTCAGTTCAGCCAGGGAAGGAACCCGGAGGAGGTTGCCTGCATCGTAGACAGGCTTATCAATGTGGCTCATAATACCGCATTGCAGAGGTTGGATAGATTGATGGCTGCCAATTCGATAGAGGCCCGCACCCCCTTTACTGACACCAGGGTAATCGACTTTTGTCTAAAGATTCCGATAAATTGCAAGATTCACGGTCCAGAACCGGTTGGCAAGTGGATTCTGCGCCAGGCGTTCGAGGGTCGCTTGCCCGACCACGTTATCTACCAGACAAAGCGGTTCTTTGCGCAGGGCTCCGGGGTAGCGTGGGTCATGCGCGCCCAGGCTGAGAAACATATCTCTTTAGGCGATGTATCAGGGCACAACCGGATAGAGGGTAACCCACAGTTGTCTTCCGTAGAGGAGTTGTATTATTATAGAATGTTCAAGGAAACATTCCCCCAACCGGCATTCGACCGGCTGGTAGGCAGGTGGGACCCCTTCAGACCAGACTTCTTCAACAGGTAAGGCACAGCCTTACCCGACAAAGTAAGACGGAACGTAAGATGGCAAGGAGAATTATTTCTACAGGAAGGGGCGGCAGTGGTAAAACCACCTTCATGGCGTTAGTCATTAAATACCTGAGCGCTAACGGCCAGCCATTGCTGGTTATCCGATGTCGACAGCGACCAGAACCTGGCTGACATGCTGGGGGTGGATTTAGAAAAGGAAAAGGTAAGGACTATTCTGGATGTCCTCTTCGACCTTCAGAAAGGCAATAGCTATGAAGAGCTAAAGTCGATGCCGATGCCCCGGAAAATAGAATATCTCTTCCATAGCGACTGCGTATACGAGGGGAAGAACCTCGATTTGATTTCCCTGGGTGTAAAATGGGCCACCGGCTGTTACTGTCTCCCTACCGACCTGCTCAAAGGCATCACCCGGCACTGGGAATGGAACCACTCCTGTAGAAATCTCGCCATGCGGGGCGTGCTATTTCGTGATAGAATAGGTGGCAAAACCCAAAGGGGGTGAGGCAGATAAACCCCATTAAATTCGGCACCGATGGCTGGCGGGGCATTATTGCCCGCGACTTCACCTTTGATAACGTAGGTGCCTGCGCCCAGGGGGTAGCCGCCCACCTCAAGCAGGCAGACCTTGCCCACCAGGGGCTGGTCGTGGGCTACGACACCCGCTTCGCCTCCGAGGACTTTGCCGCCGCGGCGGCCGGGGTAATCGCCGCCAACGGGATAAGGGTTTACCTCTGTCCCCGGGCTACCCCGACGCCGGTGATAAGCTACGGCATCCTGGCAAAAAAGGCAGGGGGGGCCATCATCATAACCGCCAGCCATAACCCGGCTGCCTGGAATGGCTTCAAGTTTAAGACTCAATATGCCTCCAGCGCCCCGGACGAGGTTACCGCTGAAATAGAAGGACATATTTCCCGAACCCTGGCCAGCGGGAAGATAAAACAGATGCCGCTGGCAAAGGCACTGGACGAGGAGCAGGTAGAATATCTCGACCTGGCCCCGCTTTACCTCGAGCAGCTCGAAAGGCTCACCAACCTCGGGGAACTGCGCCAGTCCAGATTGAAGATAGTGGTTGACCCGATGTACGGAGCCGGCATCGGCTACTTCAGGACGCTTCTGGGCGGGGGAAACATTGAGCTTACGGAGATAAACGGTGAGCGCAATCCGTTATTCCCCGGAATACAGCCCGAGCCGATTGCGGCTAACCTGGACAGGCTCTCGGCTACCGTTAAGCGGGAGAAGGCCGACGTCGGACTGGCTACCGATGGTGATGCCGACCGCATCGGCATCATGGACGAGAACGGCGTATTCCTGACCCAGCTCCAGGTTTTTGCCCTGCTCGCCCTTTACCTGCTCGAGGTGCGCGGCGAGCGCGGCGCTATCGTCAAGACAATAACCACCACCAGCATGCTCTACCGCCTGGGCGAAATATTTGATGTCCCTGTCTTTGAGACACCGGTAGGCTTTAAGTATGTCGCTCCGGTAATGATGGCCCAGGATGCCCTCATCGGCGGGGAGGAAAGCGGCGGCTATGGCTTCCGGGGACATCTTCCCGAGCGGGATGGAATCCTGGCCGGCCTCTACTTTATCGACCTGATGCTCAAGACAGGGAAGACCCCATCACAGCTGCTGGAATATCTCTACCGCAAGGTAGGCCCGCACCACTACCAGCGGGTGGATATAACATTCGCCGGGGATGAACGCCAGGCGATAACCAGCCGTCTCAGGAATAGTTCACCTTCGTCCCTCGACGGCGTCAGGGTGGCAAAACTGGATACCACTGACGGCTTCCGCTTTATTCTGGCCGACACCACTTGGCTCTTGATAAGATTTTCCGGGACCGAGCCGGTACTTCGTATCTATGCCGAAAGCGACAGCCCGGCACGGGTGGAGAGACTCCTTGAAACGGGTAAGAAACTGGCGGGAGTCTAACGAAGGAGAACCGCGAGGGGGTAAGGTAAATGGAAAGTCTTAATCTGGATGACCCCCGGCTATTCAAGCGATACGACCCCCGGGGGATGCGGGAGCGTATCCGGGAGATGCCAGTATCCTGCCAGCAAGCCTGGCAGATGGCACTTGACTTTAACCTGCCCGCCAGTTACTCCCGGGTCAACAAAGTGGCTATCCTGGGGATGGGCGGCTCGGCCATCGGCGGTGACCTCGTCAGCAGCCTGGTGGCATCAGAGGCAAGAGTGCCCATCCTCCTCTGCCGCGACTACGTTTTACCGGCCTTCGTTGATGCCCGGACGCTGGTGATCGCCTCCAGCTACTCGGGGATGACCGAGGAAACGATATCCGCTTTCGAGCAGGCCCTCGCGACAGGGTCAAAGAAGCTGGTAATTACCACCGGCGGCAGGCTGAAGGACCTGGCCGAGGAGAAAAATATCCCCGTCTTTAGCTTCAGTTATAAAGCCCAGCCCCGCGCCGCCCTCCCCTTTAGTTTTTTGCCTGTTCTCGGCTTCCTGCAAAAGCTGGGCTTTATCAATGATAAATCGCAGGACGTGGCAGAAACGATTAAGAGTATGCAAAAGCTATCACAAAAAATAGATGAGACGGCGCCCCTCCTCCAGAACCCGGCCAAGCAGCTGGCGCGCCGGCTATACGGGCACCTGCCGCTGGTATACGGCGCCGGCATCCTGTCCGAGGTAGCCCACCGCTGGAAGACCCAGCTCAACGAAAATAGCAAGGCATGGGCTTTTCATGAGGTCTTCCCCGAACTGAACCACAATGCCGTGGTTGGCTACCAGTTCCCTGAAGAACTGGCGGCTGAGATAGTGGTGGTCCTGCTCCGGTCAGACTACCTGCCCGAGCGCATCCAGCTTCGCTACCAGGTAACCTCAAGGCTTCTTGAGCAGGCCGGGGTCAGCTACCAGTTCGTGGATGGAGAGGGCTCCAGGCCCTTAAGCCAGATGATGAGCCTGGTGCTCTTCGGTGACTACACAAGCTACTACCTGGCGATGCTGTACCGGATTGACCCCAGCCCGGTAAAGGCGATTGACTACCTGAAAGAGCAGCTCAACAAAAGATAAAAACACTGATGCCCACCGGTCCCGGCATCTCCTCCCGGACCAATGGGCATCCTCGTAAAAACCCAGCAGTTTTGCCCCTCCGGCAGCCCCTCTACCGCTTGGTATATTGAGGCGCTTTGCGGGCCCGTTTGAGGCCGGGCTTCTTTCTCTCCTTAACCCGGGAATCACGGGTAAGCAGTCCGTACTGGCGCAGTACCGGTTTAAATTTCTCGTCGGCGACGACCAGAGCTCGAGCGATACCGTGAGAAATGGCACCACTCTGCCCTGATATACCACCCCCGGCTACCTTAGCCACAACACTATACTTACCGATGCTCTCGGTAACCAGCAGGGGTTCTACTATTGTCCGGTGGTGCTCAGGGCGGGGGAATAATTCTTCACAGGCAATACCATTTATGACAATAGCCCCCTCGCCCGGCATCAGCCTGACCCGGGCTACTGCCGTCTTACGCCGTCCTGTTCCATAGAAATAGGCCTTCTTCTTTACCATAGCCCTGTGTCCCCCTCCAGAGGGCAAATCTCCTCTTTAACCCTCCTCTGTTTTTACCCCGGCCGGACTCGCCTTTACCTGAGCCAGGTGAGGATGAGTCTCACCGGGATAGACCCTGAGTTTTTTCATCATCGCCCTCCCCAGATGGTTATGAGGCAACATTCCCTTAATCGCATGCTCAATCACACGGGTAGGATAGGTCTGCATCATCTTCTCCAGGGTAGTACTCCTTATTCCCCCGGGATAGCCCGTATGCCTGTAATAGACCTTCTGTCTGGCCTTATCACCGGTAACACGGACCTTCTCCGCATTGATAACAACCACAAAATCACCGGTGTCCAGATTGCGGGTAAATATGGGCTTGTGCTTACCCATAAGTAAGCGTGCTACTTCGGTAGCCAGCCGCCCCAGAATCCTGTCCTGAGCATCGATAACATGCCACTCCCGCTTAATATCAGCCAGCTTGGTGCTATAGGTTTTCATCACATTTCTCTCCAAAGGGATGGGGGTAATTTACCCGCGTCAGGCACAGTCCACAGGCAGGAGCCGCTGGCCCCGCCAGACCGGGCTCCCTTGCCTCAATTATCCGGCAAAACTGGCCAACACTCATTTTACCCAGCCCTACTCTAATCAGGGCACCTGCCGTATTACGCACCTGATGGGGCAAGAAGGAGCTAGCTACTATACTGAAGGTTACCACTTCACCATCCCTCTTTACTTCGGTTCGATAGACATCCCGAACTGTGCTCCTCAGTTCAGCCCCAATACTGGTTGCAAATGAGGCAAGGTCATGCCTGCCAATAAGAGCCCGGCATGCCCGGTCCATCATCTCAACATCCAGATACCCCTTAACCAGGCAGGAAAAACCCTGCCTCACCGGTGAGCGGGCCGGGCTATTGAATATATAGTAGTTATATTCCCGACTAATGGCATCACGTCTGACATTAAACGAATCCTCTACCCTGTATGCCGCTCTAACGGCGATATCCCGCGGTAAATAATGGTTCAAGCCACTGGCAAAGGTCCGTGATGAAAGAGCCGACCTCGTCCTGAAGCTGACCACCTGGCCCGTGGCATGAACCCCGGCATCAGTCCGGCTGGCAGCTCCCACCCGGGTCCTGTCCCCGGTAAGCCGGTGCAGGGCCTTTTCCGTCTCCCCTTGAATACTGGGCAGCCCTACCTGCAACTGGAAGCCATGATAGTTTGCCCCATCATATTCCATAATCAGGGCAAGCCGGGTAGTTATTGCCTGGCTCACGGCATGCTCCATCTCCAGAGTAGCTAAGTCAGCTACCATTATTCCACCAACTCCATCCGGACCATCGGTGCCCCGTCACCCAGCCTGGGTCCCAGCTTTACAATCCGCACATATCCTCCCGGTCGCTCCGCATACCTGGGGGCAAGCACACCGAATATCTTCTCGGCCACCTTTTTATCCAGAACGAACGACAGTGCCTGTCGTCGAGAATGCAGTCCACCCCCTTTACCCAGGGTAATCATCTTTTCCGCCAGACCTCGCACCTCTTTGGCCTTAGCCTCAGTAGTGGTAATCTTTTCATAATCCAGGAGGTCGGTCACCAGATTGCGATACATCGCCTTGCGGTGGCTTGAAGACCGACCCAGGCTCCGACCCGCTACTTTATGCCTCATCTTTCCCCTCAGTCTGCTCGCCGGTCATATCCCCTTCCTCCTCCTCTTCTTCTTCTGTCCCGGCCGGTGAGAGTAAAGACAGTCCCAGCGCGTTGAGGCGGTCTTCTATCTCCTGCTTGGATTTCTGCCCGAAGTTTCGCAGTGCCAGCAGCTCCTTCTCCCCTTTACTTACAAGCTCACCCACCGTAGTGATGCCACCACGCCGCAGGCAATTCATGGTACGCACTGACAGGTCAAGCTGCTCCACAGGCATATTATACTTTTCGTCAGGAATACCTGACCGAATGACTTCTTCCCCTATCTCTCGCTGAGAAACTCCGGCATAGCCAGCAAACGGGGTTAGCTGCTCCACCAGAATCCCTGCCGCGAGGCTAACGGCCTCAACCGGTGATGTCGTACCATCCGTCCATATTTCAAGGTACAACTGCTCGTGGCTGGTCTCCCGACCAATATGCATTGGTTCGACAGTGAAATTAACACTACGCGTCGGAGTAAAGATAGCATCTACCGGGATGGTGCCTACCGGCATATCGTCACCGGGCTCCGCCGCTCGATAGCCCACACCCAGTTCCACATCAAACTCCACATAAAGTTTCGCTTCAGGTGAGTCCAGGGTAGCCAGATAAAGCTCAGGGTTAACAACTTCAAAGTCAGCCGAGGGCTTAATATCAGCGGCATAAACCTGACCCTCCCCTTCCACCTCCAGGGTTAACTTGGCGGGGTAACCGGAGATGGACTTCAGCCTCAATGCCTTAACATTAAGTAAAAATTCAACGGTGTCTTCCTTTACATAAGGGATAGGGGAAAATTCGTGTTGAATCCCTTCAATTCTGACCCCGCTCACAGCAGCGCCAGGGAGATAGCCAAGGAGCACCCGGCGCAGGGTGTTACCCAGGGTAACACCAAACCCCCTCTCCAGCGGCTCAGCAACAAAGCGACCGAAGTTAACTCCGCTCTCAACACAGTCAATATAGGGTATTACTAAACGAGACAAAAGCCTCCTCCTATCTCTAACCTATCGTGAGTAGTATTCAACTATCGTCTTCGCGTCAAATTTAGCCCCAACGTCATCCGGGGTAGGCAGGGACAGAATCCGACCCGCAAGGTTCTCTGTATCCAGACTCAGCCAGCCCGGAACAATCTTGCTCCCAACAGTCCCCGCCAGCTGTTTATAATACTCGGTTTTGGCACTTTTATCCTTCCAGCTAATGGTATCACCTTCCTTAACCAGGCAGGATGGGATATCGGTCTTACGGCCGTTGAGCACGATATGTCCATGATTCACCAGTTGACGGGCCTGAGAGCGAGAGTCGGCGAATCCCAGGCGATATACCACATTATCCAGCCGCCTCTCCAGCAGCGCCAGCAAATTATCTCCCGTTATACCCTGCTGCCGCTCAGCCTGCCTGAAAGCCAGCTTGAACTGTCTCTCCAGCATGCCATAGGTATAGCGGGCCTTCTGTTTTTCCCTGAGCTGAAGACCACGGTCGGAAACTCTTCGCCGCCGGCCGAGCTGCTGCCCCGGAGGTTTGCTTCGCCTCTCCAGAGCACACTTGGGCGAAAGACACCGGCTGCCCTTAAGCATCAACTTTTCACCACTGCGCCGACATAGCCGGCAAACCGCCGCTGTATATCTCGCCATCTCTCTACACCCGCCTTCTTTTGGATGGACGGCAACCATTATGCGGGATGGGAGTCACATCCTTAATCCCGGTAATATAAAGGCCTGAGCTCTGGAGGGAGCGAATCGCTGCCTCACGTCCGCTACCCGGACCCTTGATATAAACCTCTACCTGATGCAGGCCGTGCTCCATGCCCTTCCGCGCCGCATCGCGAGCTGCCAGTTGCGCCGCGTAGGGAGTACCTTTACGTGAACCCTTAAACCCGGCGGTACCCGAACTCCCCCAGGCAATAACATTCCCCTGGGGGTCGGTAAGGGTAACGATAGTATTATTAAAGGTTGACTGAATATAGGCTTTCCCCACCGGAACGGACTTACGTTCCCGCTTTCTTCCCTTGGCCTTCTTCTTCTGCGCCATTCTATCTCCCCTATCTAGCCACGCTTACTTCTTGGTCATGCCTCGCCGCTGTCCTCTGCCAGCTACCGTTCTGCGGGGACCGCGTTTGGCCCTGGCGTTGGTCCGGGTCCGCTGCCCCCTGACCGGCAAGCTATGACGATGCCTCATCCCCCGATAGCTGCCAATCTCAATGAGGCGTTTGATGTTAAGATTAACCTCTTTTCTAAGGTCACCCTCAACCCGGTACTCCCGGTCAATAAGCTCCCGCAGGCGATTAACTTCCTCCTCGGTAAGGTCATCTACCTTAGTTGCAGACTCAACACCAGTCCGGGCCAGAATCTTACGGCTTAAACTGGGACCAATACCATAGATATACTGCAGTGAAACCCAGACCTGCTTCTTTCCCGGTACATCTACTCCAGCTATCCGTGCCATTTATCCCTCCTTGCTCACTTGGTGTCTAGCCCTGCCTCTGCTTATGCTTCGGGTTAGAACAGATTATCCTGACCACCCCCCGCCGCCTCACCACCTTACACTTATCACATCTAACCTTAACTGAAGCCTTAACCTTCATCGCCAAATCTCCTTAACTACTTAAACCGATAGGTAATCCTGCCCCGACTAAGGTCATAGGGAGAAAGCTCAACCAGCACCCGGTCACCCTGCAAGACCCTGATATAATGCAGCCTAATCTTGCCTGAAATGTGAGCCAGCACCTTGTGCCCGTTAGGCAGCTCAACCCGAAACATAGCATTAGGCAGTGGCTCAACCACCGTTCCCTCAACCTCAATAGTCTCCTTCTTACCCATAAACCTCTTCTTTTAGAGAGCAGTAAGCACCTCGGCCTCACCATCAGTAATAGCAAGGGTGTTTTCAAAGTGAGCCGAAAGACTACCGTCAGCGGTCAGCACCGTCCAGTGGTTACCACCAAGCCTGGTGCGCCAGCCACCGATATTCACCATCGGCTCCAGGGCAAGGGTCATACCCTTCTTTAACACCGGGCCTGTTCCGGGCAGGCCGAAGTTAGGTATTTGCGGTTCCTCATGCATCTCCCGGCCAATACCATGCCCACAATACTCACGCACCACTGAGTAACCCTTCGACTCAGCATAACCCTGAATGGCTGCCGAGATATCGCCCAGCCTCGCCTCAGCCCGGGCAGCCGCAATACCCGCCCCCAGAGCCCCCCTGGTCACCTCCATAAGCTCCCTGGCCTGGGGGGTGACCTCACCGGCGCCTACCGTCAGTGCGGCATCACCCTGAAACCCGTTAAAAATGGCACCAAAATCAAGAGATACAATATCACCTTCAGCTAAAACTCGCTCCCCGGGAATCCCATGCACCACCTCGTCATTCACCGAGACGCAGAGCGTAGCGGGAAATCCCTGGTATCCCTTAAATGAAGATTTAGCTCCCAGCTTCTCCAGCTCTCCTTCGGCAATAGCATCCAGCTCTTTAGTCCTCATCCCCGGACCCACCTGTAACTTTAACACCTTCAGCACGGAGGCCACAATCCCCCCCGCCTCGCGCATAGCTTGAATCTCTCGCTCTGATTTGATAACTATGCCCACTACCTACCCTCACCAAGGGCGGAAAGTATTCTGCTACCCACCCTGGCGGCACCACCTTTCCCTTCCACCTCCAGCAGTTTACCCGCCCGCGCATAATAATCAATAAGGGGGGCTGTCTCAGCGAAGTACACCCCGAGCCGCTCTTTGACCGTCTCCGGAATATCATCAGCACGCTGATACAGCTCACCACCGCATTTATCACACTTACCCCACACCCGGGGTGGAGAATCTGTAGCGTGATATGGCATCTGGCAATCGCGACAAATCCAGCGCCCGCTCAACCGCCTCACCAGCTCATCTTCGGAGACCTTGATATATACCACCCTATCTATCGCCTTACCCCGCTCGGCCAGGGCCTTATCCAGCGCCTCGGCCTGATTGAGATTGCGGGGGAAGCCATCAAGAATCGCCCCTGACTCACAGTCCGGAGCCGAGAGGCGCTCCAGAACCATCTGGATTGTTACCTCATCGGGAACCAGCATCCCCTTCTCCATATAGGACTTGGCCTTAAGACCCAGCTCGGTCCCCTGCCCCAGTGCCTGCCGGAACAGGTCGCCTGAAGCAACATGGACCAGCTTTAGCTCCCGGACCAAGGTATCTGCCTGCGTTCCTTTACCCGCCCCCGGGGCACCGAGCAAAATAATATACATGCCCCCCTCCTACTTGATAAAGCCCTCGTAGCGCCGCATTACCAGCTGCGCCTCCAGCTGCTTCAGGGTGTCCAGAACAACACCTACCACGATAAGCATCCCCATACTGGATAGCTGCATGACCTGAATATTAGTAATCTCCCTGGCCAGGAATGGCATCACCGCTACCAGCGCCAGGAAGAAAGCCCCTGCCCAGGTAATATTCCTGATGACATGGTCAAGATAATCCTTGGTATGTTTCCCGGGGCGAATCCCGGGAATAAACCCCCCCTGCCGCTGCAATGTCCCGGGCAAATCCTGCTGCTCGAAGATTACCATCGTATAGAAGAAAGCAAAGGCAACCGTCAGCAGAAAATAAAGCCCCCAGTAGAATAAGCCCATCGGCAGGGCTGCACTGGGGCTAAACAGCTCCATAATCGTATTGGCGAAGTTCGGCTCGGCGGGGTTGACAAAGTAACTGGCTACCACGCCGGGAAACATCACCATTGACATCGCGAAGATAAGGGGAATCATCCCGGCGGTGTTTACCCGGAGTGGAATATGGGTCGAGCCTGACTGACGATACATGCGACCACCACGAAATACACTTTTAGCATACTGGACCGGGATACGGCGGTGGGCTTCCGTGAAGATAACAATGAAAACGGTAGTAGCCAGAGCGATGAGAAGATAAAAAGCCAGACCGAAGAAGTTTTCCTTAGCCAGGAAACCCTGACCGAGCATCTCCGGCAAGCCAGCCACAATACCACCAAAGATTATTATTGAGATACCGTTACCAATACCGTATTCAGTAATAAGCTCACCCAACCACACCAGGAACATGGTGCCGGCTATCATTGACACCACCATGGTAGCCATCGGTAGCACGGCGGTAGCAGCGATAATGCCTTCATGCTGGAGATAGACCAGCTGTCCATACCCCTGAAGACCAGCCAAAGGCACCGTGAGCCAGTGAGTAATCATGTTAATCTTGTGCCTGCCCGCCTCCCCCTCCTGAGAAAGGGCTCGCAATCTGGGAATGACAGGCACCAGCAGTTGCATAACAATTGAGGCTGTTATATAGGGGTAAACCCCCATCGCCGCCACGCTGAAGCGCTTCATGGCACCGCCGCTAAACATATCAAGCATACCCAAAAGCTGGTTACGCTCGAACAGCTCCTGGAGTGCCCCCAGGTCAACGCCGGGCAGGGGAATATGGGCGACAAAGCGAAAGATTACCAGAATACCCAGGACAATGAGAATCCGGCGCCTCAGGTCGGGCAGGCTGAAGGCATCAAGCACCGCCTGGATGAGTTTTGGCCTAGTTTGCCTTGCCCGCATCCCCCATCTCCTCCACTTTGCCCCCGGCGGCTTCAATCCTGGCTTTAGCTGCCGCTGAGAACTTATTTACCTTTATCACCAGGGGACGGTCAAGATTGCCCCTGGCCAGAATCTTTATCGGATACCGCAGTGATTTTACCATCCCGCGGGCGAGCAGTTCCTCCGGCGTTACCTCGCTCCCGGGGTCAAAGGTATTGAGTTTGTCCAGATTAACCACGCTATACTCTATCCTGAAAATATTGGTAAAGCCACGCTTGCGCGGCAAGCGCTGAATCAGCGGCAACTGTCCACCTTCAAAGCCGGGGCGCACCCCACCGCCGGAGCGAGACTTCTGCCCTTTACAGCCCCGTCCCGAATAGGTGCCGTGTCCACTACCATCCCCCCGCCCCACTCGCTTTCGCTTCCGCCTTGAGCCAGGAGCCGGGGAGAGTTCATTCAGCCTCACGAGCTTTCTCCCTCCACTCTAAGCAGATGTCTCACCTTGCCAATCATACCCCGAACCACTGCGCAATCATCCTGAACAATACTTTGATTTAGCCGGTGAAAACCCAGAGCCCTCAGTACCCGGCGCTGGGAGCGATTATGACCAATACCACTCCTGATCCAGGTAATACGCAGCTTAGTCATCGGTCGGCGCCTCCTCAACCTTAAGCCCCGGTTTTCGTTTAGCCAACTCCTCTTTCAAATTCCTGAGGCGACTGAGGGCAAGGAGTGTCGCCTTGACTGTATTAACACGATTAGAGCTGCCCAGCGACTTGGTAAGAATATCCTCAATACCGGCCGCCTCAAGCACGGCGCGGATACCACCGCCAGCAATAACGCCCGTACCCGGGGCGGCTGGTTTCAGCAGCACCTCAGCGGCGCCAAGCTTAACCTTTATTTCATGGGGTATAGTTGCCCCCGCCAGCGGCACTTTGATTAAACTCTTTCGGGCAATAGCTCCACCCTTGCTAATCGCCCCCGGCACCTCATTAGCCTTACCAATGCCAACCCCGACATGCCCCTCACCATCGCCGACTACCACCAAGGCACTAAAACTGAGGCGCTTACCCCCCTTCACCACCTTGGCAACACGATTGATATAGACCAGTTTGTCGTTAAGATTCAGCTCTGTCGGGTCTATCTTGCTTATCGGCTGTTTCACCTATCTAAACTTCTCCCTTAAAACTTCAGTCCTGCCTGCCTGGCTGCCTCAGCCAGGGCTTTGACCCGCCCGTGATACTTATATCCACCACGGTCAAAAACCACCTGGTTTACCCCTTTTTCAATAGCTCGCCTGGCCACCAGAGACCCGACAAGCTCAGCCCTGGCCGTCTTCACCTTCCCTGCGGCCTCACTCCTTATCTCCGGGTCAAGGGTTGATGCCGAAACCAGGGTATGTCCCCCCAGGTCATCAATGACCTGAACATAAATATGATTCAGACTGCGAAAAACACAAAGCCGGGGCCTTAGAGCCACACCTTTTACTTTAGCCCTGACCCGGGCATGTCTCCGGTAACGCTGGGCTCGTGGTTCACTTTTACCCATTACTTCCTCTTCCCGATTGCTTTCCCTGCCTTGCCCGCTTTAAGGTGGACCAGCTCACCAGCATATCTGATGCCCTTGCCTTTATAGGCATCAGGGGGACGAATCGCCCGAATCTCAGCCGCCATCTCACCAACTGCTTCCTTGTTAATGCCGCTAACCTTAATCCGGTTCGGCCCTTCCACATCTAAAGACACCCCCGGCAGTGGTTGGACCTCCACCAGGTGTGAAAAACCAATCCGTATTACCAGCTTCTCTCCCGCCTTTTCCACCCGATAACCCACCCCCACTATTTCAAGGTATCTCTCAAAGCCCCTGCTTACCCCCTCCACCATGTTAGCCACCAGACTACGCGTCAGCCCATGTAAGGAGCGATGCAACCGGCTGTCACTGGGCCTCTTCACCACCAGGCTACCACCCTCGTTGGTAATCACCATCTCCGGGCTAACCTGGCGCCGAAGCTCCCCTTTAGGCCCCTTCACTGCCACCTCACCCGACTCAATATCAACGACCACGCCCTCTGGCAACGCTATCGGCATTCGCCCTATTCTAGACATCCCTATTACCCCTGAAGCTACTTACCATACATAACACAAAAGCTCACCACCAACCCCGCGGCGCATGGCCTGCCGCCCGGTCATCACCCCGCTGGAGGTAGACAGAATAGCAATCCCCAGACCCCCATGAGCACGGGGGATTTCCCCACGCTGAACATATACCCTTAGCCCGGGTTTACTCACCCTCTCCAGTCCCGCCAGCACCGGTTCATTCTTATCACCGTATTTGAGGTAAACCTTGATTACGCGGTGAGACTTATCCTTGAGCACTTCGTAATCTTTAACAAAGCCTTCCCTTTTAAGAATCCTGGTAATAGCCAGCTTCATCTTTGATGATGGAATCAGCACAAAATCATGCTTCACCATAACGGCATTGCGTATTCGGGTTAACATATCAGCTATTGGATCAGAGACACTCATATTTACTCACCAGCTCGATTTTCTAACTCCCGGAAGCTGACCGGCAAGGGCCAACTTGCGAAAACAAATACGGCACAGGCCAAACTTACGCATATAAGCACGAGGACGCCCGCATAGATAACACCGATTATTTTGCTGCACCCTGTACCTGGCCGGCCGCTGCGACTTTATGATTTTCGACTTCTTTGCCATTCAAGCTCCATTCAATCTTTGATAAACGGCATACCGAGCAACTCTAGAAGCTGCCTGCCTTCATCATCAGTCCTGGCAGTAGTAGTAATTATCACCCCAAGTCCCCGAGCCTTGTCTATCTTATCATAATCTACCTCGGGAAAGATGGCCTGCTCCTTAAGCCCCAGACTATAGTTGCCTCGCCTATCAAAGGCATCCCGGGAAACTCCCTGAAACTCGCGCATTCGGGGCAGCACCGCATTTACCAGCTTGTCAAAAAAATCATACATCCGCCCCCCACGAAGGGTTACCATGAGCCCGATAGGCATCCCTGTCCTTAACCTGAAGGCAGCAATAGACCTCTTGGCTCGTGTGGTCACCGGGTGCTGCCCCGAAATAGCTGCCAGGTCTCCCTCGGCTGCCTCCAGGGCTTTCGCATTCTGAATTGCCTCGCCGAGACCAATATTAAGCACAATCTTTTCCAGCCTCGGTACCTGCATTACATTCTGATACCCGTAATGCTCCATCAGTCGGGGGATAACCTCCTTCTGATACCTCTCCTTAAGTTGTGCCATCTAGTCAATTACCTCCTGGCACCGGCGACAAACCCGGACCCTCCTGCCATCGTCCAGAGTACGAAAGCCAACGCGAGCCGGGTGGTTGCACCGGCCGCACATCAGCATCACACTGGACACACGGATTGGCGCCTCCCGCTCTACTATACCCGCCTGCCTGACAGTGCCCCGGGCCCTGGTGTGCCTTTTGATAAAGTTGATACCCTCCACCAGAACTCGCTCTTCCTCAGGGTAGGCAAAGCGTACCTTACCGGTCTTGCCTTTATCCTTGCCGGCGATAACCAGCACGGTATCATTCTTTCTAATCTTCATAATAGCTAAAGACCCGTTACTCTCTATAGAACCTCAGGGGCCAGTGATATAATCTTGGTAAAGTTTTTGTCTCTCAGCTCTCTGGCTACCGGCCCAAATATTCTGGTCCCTTTGGGATTATTCTTATCGGTCAAAATCACGGCCGCATTTTCATCAAACCTGATATAAGAGCCGTCAGGGCGCCGGTACGGCTGAGCGGTACGGACAATGACTGCCCTGACCACATCCCCCTTCTTTACCATCCCACCAGGGATAGCCCTCTTCACCGAAACGACAATGATATCACCCACCCGGGCGTACCTTTTCCTCGTGCCGCCAAGTACCCCGATGCACATAACCTGCCGGGCTCCGGTATTATCTGCCGCTTTAAGTCTCGTATTTGACTGAATCATACCAATTAATACCAGAAGTTAACTTCAGGTCACTTCCTCAGGTTTGACCTCTATTACCGTCCCCTTGGTTACTATCTCAGCCACTCGCCACCGCTTCTGCCGCGACAGGGGACGGGTCTCTACAATCCGTACCAGGTCTCCCTGCCGACACTCATTATTTTCATCATGGGCTTTATACTTAACCACTCTGCGGATGGTCTTCTTGTACAGAAGATGACGCTTGGGTGTTTCCACCGCCACCACCACCGTCTTATCCATCCCATCACTCACCACACGACCAACCCTGGTTTTGCGTCTCGTCTCCATAAAACCTACCTTATGCCCAGTTCTCTTTCCCTGATTATGGTCTTCAACCGGGCAATCTTGTGTCTAGCCCGGGGAAGCTCGCGGTGGTTTACCAGCTGTCTGGTCGACAACCGAAAGCGGAGATTAAACAGCTCCTGATGGGCCTCCTCCAGCTGTCTGGCCAGTGCTTCATCACTGAGAGCTCGAATCTCACTAACCTTCAACCTGTGTCAACTCCTTACTTACCGAGTCACTACCCGCAGATGCCCCTGTTTCCGCAACCACAAACCTGGTACCTATCGGGAGTTTGTGCGAAGCCAGACGCATCGCCTCTTTAGCTACCGTCCCGTCAACACCTGCCATTTCAAACAGCATCCTCCCCGGTTTGACCACGGCCACCCAGTGGTCGGGAGCACCCTTGCCCCCACCCATTCTGGTCTCAGCCGGCTTCCTGGTGACTGGTTTAGCAGGGAAAATACGAATCCAGATATTGCCACCACGGCGCACATGACGGGTCATCGCCCGCCGCGCGGCTTCAATCTGCTGGCTGGTAATCCACGCCGACTCCAGTGCCTGGAGCCCGAAGTCACCAAAAATAATTGTATTCCCCGCCTGGGCCTTACCCCGCCGGTGCCCTTTATGACTCTTGCGGAACTTCACCCGCCTGGGTTGTAGCATCCTTCTCCTCTAACGCCTGTAATTCCTGATGGACAGACCCTGCCGGCTCAACACTGCCGCTCGCTGCTACTTCAGCCAATTCCTCCTCAACCTCCTTGGGCTCAGGCAGAATATCGCCCTTGTATATCCATACCTTAATCCCGATCCTGCCCAGAGCGGTACGCGCCTCGGTAAAGCCGTAATCAATATCCGCCCGTAGCGTGTGCAGTGGTACCTGACCCTGGTGCATGGTCTGGCGCCGGGCTATTTCAGCCCCACCCAGCCTACCGGCACAACTAATCCTCATCCCTTTAGCCCCGGCCTGCATGGTGCGAAAAATTGACTGCTTCATCGCCCTCCGATAGGCAATACGGCGCTCAATCTGCTCGGCTACCGTCTTGGCTACCAGGGTAGCATCAAGCTCGGGCTGGGGAATCTCCTGAATATTCAGCCGGACCCTCTTACCAACAAGACCCTCGAGATAGAGCCTCATTTCATCAACTCGCTGCCCTCCCCGCCCAATAACAACCCCGGGGCGAGCCGTGTGAATAGTTACCGAGGTCTCCTTTGCCTGGCGGTCAATCTCAACCAGAGAGATACCCGCTCCGGCATACCTATCATTAATAGCTCCCCTGAGCTTCAGGTCCTCCTGCAGGAACTGAACGTAGTCCTTATCAGCATACCACCTGGCCTGCCAGTCACGGATAATACCAAGTCTAAAGCCCGTAGGATGAACCTTATGCCCCATCAGCCCTCCTGCTCAGCAACAATAACCGTAATATGGCTGGAACGCTTGAGGATAGGGTTGGCCCGTCCCCGGGCCCGGGGACGGAACCTCTTCAGCGTTCGTGCCTCATCGGTAAAGATATTAACAATCCTCAAATCCGAAGGGGTCATCTGGAAGTTATTCTCAGCGTTAGCCGACGCCGATTTCACCACCTTGGCCACGGCCCTAGCGGTTGGTGTCGGGGTAAACCTGAGCAAGGTTAGCGCCTCGTCCACCTTTCTACCCCGGACCATGTCTACCAGCAGACGCACCTTGCGCGGTGATATACCGGTCTCTTTAGCCACTGCCCTTACTTCCACTTTATGACCTGCCTTTAACCTACTTTCTCTTTCTTATCTGGGTAACCTTCTCCGACCTGGCTACGTGCCCTCTAAAGGTCCGGGTCAGGGCAAACTCACCCAGCTTGTGCCCCACCATATTTTCAGTAACATAGATAGGCACATGCCGCCTGCCATCATGCACCCCGATAGTAAGCCCTACCATCAGAGGCAGAATAGTAGACGAGCGCGACCAGGTCTTTATTACCACCTTCTGGCTGGAGCGGCTAAGTGCCTCCACCTTCCTTAAGAGCTTCGCATCAACGGCTGGCCCTTTTTTCGTCGACCTTGACATTTTACCTACTTCCCCCGACGCCTGACAATCATTTTATCCGAAGGCTTTGGCTTACGCGTCCTGTAACCCAGAGCGGGCTTACCCCATGGTGTTTTCGGTCCCGGTAATCCTATCGGGGACCTGCCTTCGCCGCCGCCATGAGGATGGTCTCGCGGATTCATCGCCGAACCCCTCACCGTGGGCCGCCAGCCTAAATGCCGCTTGCGACCCGCCTTGCCCAATTTGATATTCTGGTGGTCAGCATTGCCCACCTGTCCAATAGTGGCCCGGCACTCAACCCGAACCCGCCGTACCTCACCCGAAGGCAGCCTGACCAGGGCATATTCTCCCTCTTTCACCATCAGCTGGGCCGCTACCCCGGCACTCCGCACCACCTGTCCGCCTTTGCCCATCTGCAGTTCAATATTATGAATTAGCGTGCCGGTTGGAATCAGCCCCAGGGGGAGGGAGTTCCCCGGTTTTATCTCAGCCCCGTCACCCGACTTTATGATATCGTCAACACCAAGCCCTAAAGGGGCAAGGATGTAACGCTTCTCGCCATCAGCATAGTAAATAAGAGCAATATTCGCCGAACGGTTAGGGTCATATTCAATAGCCGCCACCCGGCCGGGAACATCAATCTTATCCCGCTTGAAATCAATCTGGCGAAGTCGGCGCTTTGCGCCACCACCATGGTGACGAACCGTCAACTTACCCTGGCTGTTACGCCCCGCCTTTTTCTTAAGCGGCAAAACAAGCGACTTCTCCGGCTTATCCTTGGTTATCTCACTAAAGGTAGAGCTGCTCATTCCCCGCCTGCCGGGAGATGTAGGGCGATATAGCTTTAGTGCCACCTAGCTTCCTCCTTCATCCCTAGACACCCTCAAAGAATCCAATCTTATCCCCGGGCCCTACAGTGACTATTGCCTTCTTCCACGGCCGGGGCGATACCTCACGTCCCCTCACCCTCTGTCTCTTACCCGGCATCGTCATCACCCTAACCCCGGTTACCGTCACATTAAACGATTTCTCCACCGCCCTCTTTATCTGGGGCTTATTCGCCTCTACCGCCACCTCAAAGGCATACTTGTTTTCCGCCTGAAGCACGGTACTCTTCTCGGTTATCAACGGCCGGCGCAATACCTCATAGAGATGCACTGCTTGCCCCCCACAGGTCTTCTGCTCTGCGCACTGCAGCCTCGGTCATAAGTAGCCCCCGGTGGGAAAGGATATCAACCACATTAAGTATATCGGCTGGCATCGTCTTAACCCCCCCAAGGTTGCGCGCTGACTTAACCACATTCCCCTCTGGCGCGGCGGTAACCAGCAGCACGGAGGAGGGAGCTCCAAGTGCCATCAAGACCTTCTGCATCTCCCTGGCCCTGGGCTCGAGAAATTCAAATTGCTCCACCACCTTCAGCTCTTCATCCTTAGCCTTAGCTGACAGGGCACACCTTAGAGCCAGCCGGCGCATCTTCTTCGGCATTGCCTGCCGGTAGCTCCGGGGGCGGGGGCCAAAAATGATACCGCCACCCCGCCGTATCGGCGAGCGGCGACTGCCAGCCCGGGCCTGACCGGTGTGCTTCTGACGAAACAGCTTGGCACCGGTAGCGGAAACCTCGCCGCGAGTCTTCGTCTTGGCCGTCCCCTGACGCGCATTCGCCTGCTGTCTCACCACCGCCTGGTGTACCACCGCCTCATTAAACGGCACCCCGAAAACATGGTCGCTTATCTCAATCTGCTTAACCACTTCTCCGGCCAGGCTATAGACTGAAATCTCCACTTATCTACTTCCCCTTACCCGACTTCTTGATTAGCAGCAGCCCATTCCTGGCTCCGGGAACCGCTCCCCTGACCAGCAACAGGTTGCGGTCTGAGTCAGCGTCAACTATCTTCAGATGACGCACCGTTACCCGGCTGTTTCCCATGTGCCCCGCCATCCGCTGCCCCTTCCACACCCTTCCCGGCGAGGTAGTCGCTCCGATGGAGCCCGGGGCACGGTGCCGGTCTGACTGGCCATGCGTTTTAGGGCCGCCCGCAAAATGATAGCGCTTCACCACACCGGCAAAGCCCTTACCCTTTGACAGCCCGGTAACATCAACCAGGTCACCTGCCTGAAATAGGCCGGCATCAATCTTCTGGCCGACTTCAACATCTTCAGTATCAGTCACCCTGAATTCCCGAAGATACTTAAATTGTCCCAGTCCCTTGAGGTGCCCCCGCTGAGGAGATTTGAGCCGCCTGGCTTCACTGAAACCAAGCTGAACCGCATCATACCCCTCCTTGCCCACAGCTTTCACCTGGACCACGACGCAGGGACCCGCCTCAATAGCGGTCACCGGTACCGCCTTACCATCGCCAGCAAATACCTGGGTCATCCCCAGCTTTCGTCCAATAATACCTTTCATCATAGCTTAATATCTATATCAACCCCTGAGGGCAGATTCAATTTGGTCAGAGCATCTATCGTTTTAGACGTCATCTCAACAATATCAATAAGACGCCGGTGGGTACGGATTTCAAACTGCTCCTGCGAATCCTTGTCTATAAATGGCGAGCGGATAACGCAGAACTTCTGGATGCGGGTGGGTAGCGGTACCGGCCCCGAAATAACCGCTCCGGTACTCTCCACCGTCTCTACAATCTGTTGCGCTGACTGGTCAAGAATCTTATGGTCAAAACCCTTCAACTTGATACGAATCTTCTGGCTCGCCATGCCTACCCTCCACCTTTACCCGTGGTCTGAATTTGTGTGGCAAATTCCCGCGGCAGCTCCTGATAGCGATAAAACTCCATGGAATGCGTGGCCCTGCCCTGAGTCAGTGACCGGAGAGTAGTGGTATAACCAAAGGCCTCAGCCAGCGGAACAAATGCGTGAATAGTAGCCATACCATCACGGGTATCGATAGACTTGATATGCCCCCGCCTTGAACTGAGGTCCCCGATCACATCACCCAGAAACTCCTCCGGGTTAACTATCTCCAGCTGCATTACCGGTTCGAGGAGAATGGGAGCGGCCTTGCGAACGCCCTCCTTTAATGCTATCGAGCCCGCCATCTTAAAGGCAATATCCGAAGAATCGACTTCATGATAACTGCCGTCATAAAGGACTACTTTAATATCAACCAGTGGATAACCGGCGACTACCCCTGTCTCCATCGTCTCTCTAACCCCGTCCTCCACCGCCGGAACATACTTCCTGGGGATAGCCCCGCCTTGAACCCTGTCAATAAACTGAAAGCCGCTGCCGCGCTGGGTAGGCTCAAGCTCAATCAGGACATGACCATACTGACCATGTCCCCCACTCTGCCTGATAAATCTCCCCTCGGCCTTAACCGGGACAGTAATGGTCTCTTTATAGGCAACCCGCGGCTTGCCCACCTTCACCCCTGCTTTAAATTCACTGACCAGCCTGTTGACTATCACATCAAGGTGAAGCTCCCCCATCCCGGAGATAATCGTCTGTCCCGTCTCCCGGTCATAATTCACCTTAAAGGTAGGGTCTTCCTCAGTGAGGCTGCTTAAGGCTTGCTGCATCCGGTCCTGGTCAGACTTGGTTTTGGGCTCAATGGCAATGGACAGCACCGGCGCGGGGAAACGGATAGATTCAAGAATTACCGGCTGATGAGCCGAATGGCACAGGGTTTCACCGGTAAAGGTATTTTTAAGACCCACGGTGGCGACAATAGTCCCCGTGTCTGCCTCATCTACCTCCTCACGACGATTGGCATGCATCACCAGTAATCGTCCCAGGCGTTCTCGTTTGTCCCTGGCCGAGTTGAATACCTGCGCCCCCGCCTTCACCTTGCCTGAATACACCCTCAGATAGACCAGCCTGCCAACAAACGGGTCCGAAACCACCTTAAAGGCAAGGGCAGTAAAGGGAGCATCATCCCGGGCGGGATAGGCAACCTCAGCACCACTCTTAACATTAGTAGCTCGCACCGGCGGCATGTCCAGTGGGGACGGAAGATAGTCCACAATAGCATCAAGTAAGGGACGAATACCCTTATTCTTGAGAGCGCTACCACAAAGAACGGGCACCCCTCTATTTGCCAGGGTTACCCGTCTCAAGGCAAGCCTTAATTCGGCCGGGGTAAGCGGAATACCCTCAAGATAAGCTATCATAATCTGGTCATCAATTTCAGCCAGCTTTTCAACCAGTGACTGCCGAAATCGAGCACATTCTGCCTCCTGTGACTGAGGAATAGCTACCGCCACCGGCTCCGAATCAAGACGCCCCGCAAAACTCCATGCCTTATTCTCCACAAGGTCGATAACCCCCTGATACGAGGTCTCACTGCCTAAAGGCAGCTGCACCGGCAGGGGACGAGCCCGCAAGCGTTCCTCAATCATAGATAGTGTCCAACCGAAATTAGCCCCCAGCCGGTCCATCTTATTGACGAAGCAAATCCGGGGCACCTTATATTTATCAGCCTGGCGCCACACTGTCTCCGACTGGGCCTCAACGCCGGCTACGGCATCAAAAATAACTACCCCCCCATCCAGGACTCTAAGGCTACGCTCCACCTCAGCGGTGAAATCCACGTGCCCCGGGGTATCAATAATATTGATGCGATGTTCCCGCCACTGGCAACTGGTAGCAGCAGCAGTAATGGTAATACCACGCTCCCGCTCCTGCTCCATCCAGTCCATCACCGCGGTCCCGGAATCTACCTCACCAATCTTATAGGTACGACCGGTAGAATACAGCACCTTCTCGGTGACAGTAGTCTTACCGGCATCGATGTGAGCGATGATGCCTATATTGCGTATTCGGTCTAGGGGAAAACTCCTGGACACAGTCCTGTCCTTTACCAATATTGGGTCCGTTACCACCACATTAGAACTACTAATTGACAATCTATCACCATTTATAGTGGGCAAAGGCCCGGTTCGCCTCAGCCATTCTATGAGTGTCCTCACGCTTCTTAACAGTCGCTCCCTGACCGTGGATGGCGTCACTGAACTCAGCCGCCACCTTTTCCGCCATGGACTTACCCGACCTGGCTCTGGCCGACTTGACCAGCCAGCGTATTGCTAGAGAGAGAGCCCGGTCAGGTCGGACCTCTATAGGCACCTGATAGGTAGCACCACCGACACGGCGCGGTTTAACCTCAAGCAGAGGGGTAGCGTTTCTCACCGCCTGCTGGAGAAGAGTAACCGCCGGCTTTGATTCCCGCTGCTCAATGATGCCCAGAGCATCATACACAATCCTCTCCGCGGTGCTCTTCTTACCACTTAACATTATCCTATTAATCACCCGGGTTACCATCTCACTATTATACTTGGCATCGGGTGGTATCTTCCTTTTTGTCGCTCGGGCTCGCCTTGGCATGTTAACCTCTCTATTCAGTAGCCGTGGTGCTCTCCGCTGAGCCCCTGGCTCGCTTGCTTCCGTATTTACTGCGCCCCTGGGAGCGGTTGGCCACACCACCAGCATCCAGTGCCCCCCGGATGATGTGATAGCGGACACCAGGCAAATCCTTCACCCTGCCGCCACGTATCAGGACCACCGAGTGCTCCTGAAGCTCGTGTCCCTCCCCGGGGATATAAGCGGTCACCTCTATTCCATTAGTGAGCCGCACCCTGGCTATCTTACGCAGCGCCGAATTAGGCTTCTTCGGGGTGGTAGTCTTAACCTGAACACAAACCCCCCGCTTCTGCGGAGACCCCTTCCCCTGCGACAGCCTGTTCTTCAACGCATTGTACGTAAGACGCAGCGCCGGCGCCTTGGTTTTCTTGGTAACTGTTTTTCGCCCCTTACGGACGAGCTGATTAACCGTAGGCACTCTATCTTCCTCCTAACCCAAACAACACTAATGGATGAGCCGTAGCCCATCCATCTCTGACTGCAGTCGATTCCCAAGCCCCTCTGGCTTCTATCTACCAACTAGCAGCCGAACTACGAGATGCCAATTTGTTATATTACCACAGCTAAAGCTGGCTGTCAAATGTAAATTGTGGGGTATCTGGAGATACTGCCCGGGCTCCCCTCCCGACAGAAAGCGTTTTAAAACAGCCCCTGTGGCATATCAAGGATAGATTGCACTATAATGGCCGGTAGAAACAGCCCTCGAGAAGGAGGCCATGCTATGAAAGTGGGTTACGTCTACGACCCGGTTTATTTAAAGCATGATACCGGCCAGCACGTCGAAAACGCCGGCAGGTTAGAGGCGATTATCTCCCACCTGGACCGGACCGGGCTTAAAGAAGAGCTAACGCTGATTAAGCCCCGGGCGGCCACCGCTGAAGAACTATCGCTGGTACACGACGTGAGTCACATAGCGCATATCCGGGAGGCAGCACAGGAGGGAGGCGGCTGGCTTGATGCCGACACTATAATGTCCCCCGACTCCTATGAGGCAGCGCTCTACGCCGCTGGCGGCTTAATCAAAGCAGCGGAGGCGGTTATGGATAGAGAGGTTGACAGTGCCTTCGCCCTGGTCAGACCCCCGGGGCACCACGCCACCGCCAGGCGGGCGATGGGCTTCTGCCTGTTTAACAACGTCGCCATCGCCACCAGGTATGCCCTGGCCAAATACAAACTGGAGCGCATCGCTATTGTTGACTTTGATGTGCATCATGGTAACGGTACTCACGAGGCCTTCTACGATAACCCCGGGGTGCTTTACACCTCAACCCACGAGTACCCCTTCTACCCCGGGACCGGTGACGAGAGTGAGACCGGCAGCGGGCAGGCCAGGGGGACCACGGTCAACATACCGCTGCCGGCCGGCTGTGGTGATGATGAATACCTGGCGGCATTCGAGCGGATTATTATCCCCGTGGTCAGGCGGTTTAATCCCCGCCTCATTATGGTCTCAGCCGGCTATGACCCTCACTGGGATGATGGACTGGCCATGATGCAGGTGAGTACCGGCGGCTTTGCCCGGATGGTGCAGATTATCAAGGGGCTGGCTGATGAACTATGCCGGGGCCGGCTGGTGTTCGCCCTGGAGGGCGGCTACAATCTCAATGCCCTGGCTTATTCGGTAAAAGCCACCTTTGATGTGCTTCTGGGTAAGACTGATATCGCAGACCCGCTGGGCAAATCACCACACCGATTTGGAACGCCTGACATCGCCCCCCTGATTAAGCGGCTGGAGGCAATTCACCACCTGGTCTAATGACTCCCCCGGAGGAAACCACTGCCTGCCACCTTACCCGTTTTTGGCTCTGGCTGCAGGTAGTGGCAGCCACCGGATAAATCTACCCCACTCCCCCCTCTCCCACACCACCAGCAGCATGGGGGCAATGCACAGCGAGCTGAAGGTCCCCGCAAAGATGCCAATCAGCAGCACCACCGCGAAATTCTGAATCGATGCTCCGACAAACAGCAGCAGCGCCAGCACCACAATCAGGGTGGTGAGACTGGTATTTAAGGAACGGCTCACGGTCTCGACCAGGCTGCTGTTGACTACAACCTCGAAATCAGGACTTATACCCTTCTTCAGGTTCTCGCGGATTCGGTCAAAGACAACGACGGTATTATTGACGCTGTAGCCGATAACCGCCAGCACGCCGGTAATAAACATCAGGTTGATTTCCCAGCTCAGGATTGCGCTCAGGATAGAGAAAATTCCCAGTACCACCAGCACGTCGTGCACCAGGGCAACCACCGCGCAGGTGCCATAGCGAAAGGGGCTGGGCATCCGGCGGAACGCCCAGGTGACATAAAGAAGAATGCCAAGGGCGGCAACAGCTACGGCAATAGCGGCGTTACTCGCTGTTTCCGCCGCCACCATCGGTGATACCGAATAAAATTCCCTCTCGGCAAGAGAGCCGAATTTGTCAGCCAGGGCCGCCTCAAGGGCTGACTTACCCGCCGCATCCAGTTCCTGGGTGCGGATAATAAAGTCGCCCTCCCCGGTGCGCTGAACAATGGCATTCCCGTAGCCCAGACCGGCCAGCTCCTGTTCCAGCTCACCCTGTCCCACTTCCTGCTCAAAGCCTACCGTCATCATTGAGCCCGGACTGAAGTCAACACCAATCTTAAACCCGACCGTCGCCAGAGAGATGATGCCAATAAGGATAACTACCCCCGAGGCAAGAAAGAACCAGAACCTTTTGTTCACGATATCAAGCATTATTTCCTTCCCGAATACACGCTGAATAGGGATGTCCGCTGTGCTAAGGGGGTGCCGACAAACAGGCGCAGGAAAGTCCGGGTAACCACGATGGCAGTAAACATGCTGACGGCGACACCGATGAACAGGGTTAAAGCAAAGCCCATAACCGGAGCACTGGCGACAATACTGCTTCCCAACCAGTAGAGAATAATACAGACAATGAAGGTAGTGACATTACTATCCCTGATCGCCGTCCAGGCGCGGTCAAACCCGGCCTCAATAGCGGCACCCAGTGTCCGCCCGGTCCTCAGTTCCTCCTTCATTCTTTCAAAGATAAGGATATTGGCATCCACTGCCATACCGATAGACAGGACAAAGCCACCGATACCGGCCAGGGTAAGGGTAACCGGGACCAGCTTGAAGATGGCCATGACCAGGGTTCCATAGAAGATTAGCGCCAGGCCGGCGATAAACCCGGGCAGGCGGTAGTAGACAATCATAAACAGCATCACCAGGATGATACCGATGAGCCCTGCCTTGAGGCTCATATCGACAAAATCAGCACCCAGCATCGGGGAAACCGTCTGCTCATAGATAGGAGTCAGGGGAACGGGGATACGGCCAGCATTGAGCAGCTTGGAGAGTTCGGTAGCTTCCTCGTAGCTTAAGCCCTCAATCTGCCCCCGGTCGGTAATCTTACTCCGAATGGTGGGGGCGATCGGTTTGCCATCGTCTCCCAACAATGCTCTTTCACCCAGAAAAATGCCCAGCGGTTCACCAATCAGCCGACCGGTTATTTCACCGGATAGCTGGCTCCCTTCCTCATTCCACTCAAAGACCAGAAGCAGCCGGCCCATATTGTCCCGGGTTACATAGGTATTCTCTTTGAAGTAGCCGCTGGTCAGCTCCTTTTCCTTCCCCCCAATTACGGCGGTCGCCGGCTTCCACCGACCGTATTCATTTTCCCACTCCGCCTCTTCACCTTCAGCCGCCAGCTCGCCAAACTCAAGCAGCGCTGTCTGCCCGATGTACGCCTTGGCCTTCTCCGCCTCACTGACGCCGGGTAGTTCAACCAGGATGCGGTCTTCACCCTGCTTTTGAATAACCGGCTCGGTCACCCCCAGGACATCAACCCGCTTCTTGATAACGGCGATAGCCCCGCTAATGGCCTCAGCCTCTTTGCCCGACTCGACCTCGGATAAGTCAGCCTGATAGACCATGTGAATACCACCCTGCAAGTCCAGCCCGAGGCGTATTCCCTGCCGGCCGAACCTCTCCCCCTCAACCGGCAGCAGCGCCCACAAGGCAAAGGCGAAGATGGCTAAGATTACCACCAAAACTACTACAGTTTTTCTGGTCATATTTACGATACTGCCTTAGTTAATAGACGGTCACGGACATAGGACAGGGCCTCGTCCCTGGTCGTGACCTCGCCGGCAGCCTGTGCCTCGCGCACCGTCTCTAAAATCTCCCCCACCTCAGGCCCCGGACTCAAGCCGAAGCTCTCGATTAAATCATACCCGTTGACCAGCCGGGGTGGGCCGGCCACACTCTGCTTCTGAAAGTGCTCCCGCAGCACATATTCCACCTGCCGAGTATGCTCCCGCCACCCGGACAGGCTTAAGTTCGGCCCCCTGGTAGCCAGATGGTCGGCCAGGCTCAGGAAGAGGGTATCAATGCCCGCGTCTCCGCTGTCACGGAAGTAGCGATAAATAGCCCGACGCGAGGGGAGGTCACCCTGACTCATCTGCCCCGGCCTCAAGTGATGCCTTACCACGGTCTCTACCAGCTTTATCTCCTTACCACTGAACCGCAGCCGCTCCAGGATACCAGCCGCTGCAAGAGCCCCCTCCGCGGCATGTCCCAGAAAACGCCACCGCCCTTTCTCATCAGCGGCCTTGGTTTGAGGCTTGGCAACATCATGGAGCAGCGCCGCCAGCTTCAAGAGTGACCTTCTGGTGCTGCCACTGCTGACTTCCAGGTCAAAGTGGTGACTCAATTCTGCCGACCACGGCGCAGAAGCCCGGACCTTATCACTGGCATACTCCCAGGCTCCCTGGTGAAGGATAAAATCAACGGCAGCCACCGTCATCAACGAATGGTCAAAAACATTCCAGAAGTGCTCCCTGGGCTGGGTAACCCCCCTTGCCGGCTCAAGCTCGGGAATTACCGCTGTTAGCAGCCCCAGTTCATCCAGATAGGCTAAAGTCTGCCCGCTTCCCGGTATCGCCAGCAGCCTGAGCAGTTCTTCCCTTATCCGCTCACCGGCCACACCGGCCACCAGATGATGGTGACGCTGAATTAGAGCCCCGGTCCCACCGTCAATGCCAAAGGTAAGCTCCCCCGCCAGGCGCACCGCTCGCAGCAGGCGCGCCGCGTCCGAGTTAAAGGTCGTCTCAGACATCGCCCGAATCACACCGCGGTGAAGGTCGCTCAAGCCATCAGCGGGGTCGATGAGCTGAACCTCAGCCTTACCCAGCTGCTTGAGGTCGACCGCCATCGCATCCACCGTGAAATCACGCCGGGAGAGGTCGTGCTCGATGCCATCTTCAAACGAGGAAAAATCAAGCTCCCACCGACTTCTCGGCCGGGGAGCTTCCTTATCAGCCACAATCACCCTGCCCACCCGGTTTACCTTATCCAGCGGGACAAACTTGCCGCCAATAGCGCCAGCTAACCGGGGAGCAACCTCGAGGGCATCGGCGGCGAGGGCAATATCAATATCAGCCGTATCCCTGCCCAGCAGCACGTCGCGCAGGAAGCCGCCAACAAGATACGCCTCCACGCCCTGCTCGGTAAGAAAATCACTTACCCTGACCAGTAAGTGTGATGTTTCGGGCTCGATGGATAACTTCAAATTCTGTCTCATCTGCCGGTGCAATCTAAAGCTATACTATACTCCCAAACCGCCCTTTTTTCAAGGGAGCTAATTGAGTGGTTGGAACCCCCCTAATCCCCTTTCCTCACCAGCAAACATATATTCCGGGAAAAGAACTTGAGCGGAAAGCGGTAGGAGCTTTCGGGGAAGGACTCCAGCACTTCGAAGCCGGCCTTCCTTACCAGCCCCTCCAGTTCGGGGTAGGAGAACAGGTAGTAGTAACGGTAGAGGGTCTCACCCTTCTTCCGCCACGGCACCGCTATCTCCCTTGGCTTAAACCAGAACCCCGGCTGCCAGCGGTTCCACACCGTGATAAAGGCTTCACCGCCCGGCTTTAATACCCGCCTCAGCTCGGCCAGCCCCGCCTGCCTCCCCTCACCTTTCAAATGATGATAGGTAGCTACCGAGATTGCCCGGTCAAAGCTCCCGTCGGCATAGGGAAGGCGGCTGATGTCAGCCAGGGCCAGGCTGACCGAAAAGTTGAATTTGCGGGAGTATTTGCGGGCAAACCGCAGCATCTCACTAGAGAAGTCCACGCCATAGAGGTCAAAATGCTGCCTGAAGGGTAAAAAGTCAGCCCCGTGGCCGCAGCCAAGGTTAAGCAGCCTGCCCCCCCACCACCGCTCAGCCAGCTCCTCCAGCTCGCGGCGGAAGATAGACCAGTGCCTGAAGTTATACCAGTCCGGGGCTATCCGGTCGAATACATCCCTGGTCCCCATTTTTACTGTTCCCCGCCTAAATCTGCTAAACTGTTTATGACACAATATGAAGAAATTTTCAAGGACTATATCCGGAGTGACCCCGGTGGCAGTGATGACAATGCCCCTGAAATGCCCGGGACAGTGTATCTATTGTCCCACCTATGCGGCGGCGCCCCAGAGCTATACCCCGGAGTCGCCGGCAGTGCTGCGGGCAAAGCGCTGCGACTATGACGCCAGAAAACAGGTCCAGCTCAGGCTGAAGATTCTATCCGGGATGGGGCACCCCACCGATAAGGTCGAGTTGATAGTGATGGGGGGCACCTTCCTCGCTTTCCCTTTAGATTATCAATACCAGTTTATCAAAGACTGCTTCGACGCCTTAAACGGCAGGGAGTCAGCCACCCTGGAAGAGGCAAAACGGATTAACGAAACGGCGGAGTACCGCTGCACCGGGCTGTGCATAGAAACCAGGCCCGACTGGTGCGGGCAGGAAGAAATAGAGCGGATGCTTGAGTTCGGCACTACCAGGGTTGAATTGGGGGTCCAGACACTGGATGATGAAATCTACCGGCTGGTGAGGAGGGGACATCAAGTGGAGGACGTGGTCAGGGCCAGCGCCCGGCTCCGGGAGCATGGCTTCAAGGTGCACTACCACTGGATGCCGGGGCTGCCCGGCGCAACCCCGGAGGAAGACCTTAAGCTATCTGGAGAACTATTTAGCGACAGCCGCTTCAGACCCGACGGCCTCAAGCTGTACCCAACGATGGTGGTTAGAGGCACCGAGCTGGAGAAGTGGTACCGGGAGGGACGTTATATCCCCTACGATAACGAGACCATGATTGACCTGATGGTTAACATTAAGTCCCTTGTGCCCGGGTATGTCAGAATCTCAAGGGTGCTGCGCGATATCCCGGCAACCTTTATCGTAGGCGGACTGAAGGAATCGGTGCGGGACGTGGTCAAGCAGCGGATGATAGAAAAAGGGACCCGGTGCCGGTGCATCAGGTGCCGGGAATACGGTCACCGCCTGAAGGCAGGCTGGGAAACAGGCGAGCCCCACCTGACAAGGATGGACTACGAGGCTTCGGGGGGAAAAGAAATCTTCCTCTCTTTCGAGGACGAAAACGAAACGCTATTCGGGCTCCTGCGGCTGCGGATTCAATCGAAACCGGTAAATTCAACGGGACAGCCGGCCAACCATAACACTGCCCTTATCCGGGAGCTGCACATTTACGGCCCCGAGGTCCCTCTCAGCAGCCACCGGCCGGCGGCAGCCCAGCATAAGGGCCTGGGCAAGGCACTCCTCGGGGAAGCCGAGCGGATTGCTAAAGCTGAGTTCGGGGCAGAACAGATGCTCGTCCTGAGTGGTGTTGGCGCCAGAGAATACTACCGCACCGAATTTGGCTACAGCTCCCGGGGCGCCTACATGGTCAGGAATCTGTCCTAGACTTCAGAGGTTAGAGTCACCTCGGTGTTTGACACCTGCTCCGCCGATACCATCTCTCCGGGGAGGCTGAAGAGGTACAGCGGTTCACCGTCGGCCCCATGTATCCTTACCCTGCCGTCGTCGGTCTTTGACAGCATCCTCGCCCTGGAGTCCGTCCACTCGCCGATAACACTGCCGTCCATGGACAGGCTGATACCCGGGGTGCCGTCACGAATCACGCATGCCCTGACCGTTAAAGTAGTCTTCTTACTCATTTGCCTTAACCCGGACTTCACTATAGCACACGGGGGGGTAACAATTCCAGGTTAAGAATTCTACATCATCAGGGGGCAATCCAATAATGCGCCCCACTTTGCCATCCGCGATAGAAAGGGCTACAATCCTGGTAAAATTGGCTAATCCGGAGTCTTTGGACCGGTCTTCCGCGTCTGGAAAACGGCAGGTCCATGTAAAGGAGGAAAGTTTATGGGTAAAGTTTTAATGGGCCCCCAAACGCTGGCCTACCCCATGCCCGCGTTCCTGGTCGGGGCAAATGTCGACGGGAGGCCAAACTTTATGACGGCTGCCTGGGGTGGTATTGCCGGCGGTGAGCCCCCAATGCTCTCCGTAGCCATCAATCACCACCGCTACACCCACCGGGGCATCACGCAGAACATGACTTTTTCCATTAACGTGCCTTCTACCGACCTGGTGAAGGAAACGGACTACTGCGGTATCACATCCGGTTCTAAAGTCGATAAGGTAGAAACCTGCCGGTTCAAGGTGTTTTACGGCAAATTGGGCAGCGCCCCGCTTATTGAGCAGTGCCCGCTCAACCTGGAATGTAAGGTTGCCCACATCCTGGACATGGGAAGTCATTCGCTCGTCATTGGTAAAATTGAGGAAACCCATATCTCGGATGATTGCCTTACCGATGGGAAACCGGACGTTAGTAAAATTAAGCCTCTTATCTTTGTGACGTCTCCGGCCCACCAGTACCGGGCTTTTGGTGAGGTCATCGCTAAAGCGTTTAGCTGTGGCCGGGAGCTGAAAGCAAAAAGGCCGTAACATCAGGAAGCCACCTGCGAAACTCTCATTGCAATTGGTACAGAAAAGAGGACAAGCTCAATCCAGGCTATGTGGATTGAACAAAATGCCATGTTGTGTAACACCGATAAACGGAGGTGCATTTCTTAAGGGAGTACCGAGAAAAATACCTTAGTGTCCCCATTTTTAAATAACGACAATTATCATACGAGTCCAGGTCCGACTTCGATCAAAGGTGGCAGCTCTTGAGATTATTCACATTCCATACAACCCCTTTGTAACCGAATACCACTTTTTGTAATTTTTGTTCTGAAAAGGTGAGTACGAAATGTGTGTGTTGACAGAGACGGAGCTTAGGGCTACAATCTGAACAAATGGTGACACTTGACATATTATGCGAAATATTCCCGTTCTCACTGGAATATTTCGCATAATGCTTGTGAAGCCAATCAGGAATGATATGGACAAGTACAACTACCCCCGTGGGTCTGAATGGCAGAAGTGGGATTTGCACGCACACACCCCCTTGGATCATGATTGGATTTCCACCCCATTACTCCGAACAGATGCCGAGAGAAGGCAATTCGCAGAACAGTATGTGGAAGCCGCCATTGGCGCAGAACTAGCAGTTGTTGCGATCACCGACCACAATTTCTGTGAAAACACTGAGGAACTTCTTATACCCTATCTACGAGAAGCTGCGATCCCTCTTAACCTGACGATTTTACCCGGCTTCGAGGTAACCGTGTCGGATTGCGGGGGAACCCATGTTCTGGTCATATTCTCTGAAGATTCATCGCTATCTACAATTAACGAGGTTGTGTCCCAATTGTTCCCTCCGGGATCTCCCCGATTCCGAGGAAGAGATGTTTTGCCTAGCACACGAGGAATTGAGAAACTTCATGATATACTCAGGGAGTCTAAATTGGGTTATCTTATTGTATTCGCCCATGCTGATAGGGAAAACGGGGTTCTACATCACCATGGTGGTGTCCTGCGTGCCCAATTATGGAATCAGCCTTTTGTAAGAATAGCACAGTTGTCTAAGCCTCCTTCTGAGTGCACTGGATTCATTTTGTCCGTCACCAATTGCACAAATTTGGATTACTCAAGGACCATGACCTATGTGATAGCTTCGGACTGCAGATGCCTGGACCCAACTATGGGTCCCCCTGAACGGAGTGCGTTGGGTAGTCGTTTCACTTGGATAAAGGCAGCCCCTACTTTTGAAGGCCTTAGGCAGATAATATTCGAGCCCAGCGAACGCATATGCTTTCAGGAGCACAAACCTGAAAAAAAGCCTGATTTCCTCACAATAGACCAAGTCAGGTTTCTTGATTCTTCTGGTAAATTTCAATCTGATCCAATTCCTTTGAACTCAAATCTAACAGCTATAATTGGGGGAAAGTCAACTGGTAAGTCTCTACTATTATCATGTATAGCTCAGACCATTGACAGCCAACGAGCTCAGGCAGCAGTCGATATCGCAAAAACCAACCTCTATGACTTAGGTGACCTTGATTTTGAGGTTACTTGGAGCTCAAGAGATGTGAACAAACTATCAGAAAATGAAATCCGACACCCTGTTACATTCTTACCGCAAATGTACATTTACCGACTTGTTGAGCAGGAGAATCAAAGTTCTTTATCCGATTCCTTGCTCCACTTCCTTCGCCAGAACGATTCGTTTGAAGCTCGTTACAATGCATTGGTATGTGAACGTAATGCAGTAATGACACGACTCGCAACGGAAATTTCGAATTTCTTTTCACACCTTTCCACTTGCCGGGACGTAGTAGCAAAGATCAGGGAACTGGGCGACAAGAGCTTGATTGAATCTGAACTAGTCAAAACTACTGGGAATGCAGAAGAGCTTCGAAAAGCGTCTGGATTCACTGAAGAAGAAACTGAAGAATACAAGAATTTACAGGAGAGTTCAATTACCTCAAACAGACGGCATAAGTCAGCTCAGCGAATTGAAGCCTGTATGCATCAGATTTCGGTTGAGATACCTAATGCTATAGAAGATACGCTGAGTAGGCTTGATGGAATTGTTGCAGATATTACTACATCTCATGAATTAGAAGATGCAGAAATAAAACTAGTCACATCTCACGTCATTAAGCTCAAGCAAGCGATTCAGGACGCCAACACAGAATTCATAAGAGAAAATTCGAGAACTGCAGAGGAGCTATCCGGCGAGACGGAGATAGCTAGGAGAACATTGAAGGCTGCACAATTGGCTTTGCAACCATTTTTGGACAAGATTTCAAACCAGGAGGAGTTGAAGGAACTCCAAGGATCGACAAGGCGATTCACTTCGGTGTTGGAAGAAATACGTTTGCGTGAGAAAGAGAAATCACAGATTGAGCGGAAATACCGGGCTTCTGTGAAGGCGATGGAGGGATTAGTTAAAGAACGATACGAGATTCAAGTGCGGCTAATTGAACTCTTCAATGATCCTACTTATACGCAAATTGGAGATGATACCGTCATCTCGGCAGATATGATATTCGCTAAAGACAAATTTGAATCGGGTTTCCTTGGGTGCTTTGATTTGCGTCATTCTTTATCTTGGCTTGGTAGTTCCTTTCGGCGTAATACTGTTGTCTGGAGTCAACAAAAACACGTTGAGACAATAACTGGCATACTGCATAAACTGATTGAGACGCCCGAACCCGAACTCAAATTACGCTCTGGTCAAGAATTAAAAGACGCGGTGGATGTTCTGCTCCGTGATTATTTGTCCCATAGCTTTACGGTAAAACAAGCTGGCGAAGATATCCTCAGAATGTCTCCAGGTAAACAAGGGCTTATTCTTCTTGAGATATTTCTCAATTTAAGTAATTCTAATTATCCCATACTGATTGATCAACCTGAGGATAATCTCGATAATAGAACAATCTATTCGCATCTTGTCAACTATTTAAGATTACGGAAGCCACATCGTCAGATCATCATGGTCACACATAATCCCAACCTTGTGCTCGGGACTGACGCAGAGCAAGTGATTGTGGCTAATCAGGACGGTCAAGGGCAAGGTAAAAACGCCAAGTATCGTTTTGAATATGTTTCTGGAGCTATTGAGTGTTCATTCACCGATGCAGAAGCTGAATCCATTCTCGGTGCAAAGGGAATACGGGAACATGTATGCCACGTTTTGGAAGGTGGAAAAGAAGCATTTCAAAGAAGGGAAGAAAAATACTGTTTTACCTAACATCAGGATGCGACATAATTGTATGTGAAAACCCGACGGGTGTATTCGTAATTATACAGTAGCAATACCCATTGGGACTATCCAGTCCATCCGCGTTTTGCTGCCGTAAGGAATTTCCAAACATGAAGTGAGTATTGATTGAAGATAAACGTATCACCTCGGACACAAAACATCTTTTTGTTCAAGGAGTACGAGTCCAAAATCTTTTGCATGACCTACTCCAGACAAGTAACTGACACTCCAGCAGTGCTACTACGGGGATAGTGGGCGGAAAGTTACAGGTATTACCCGGTTGGGGAAGCTTAATATTGAGCTACCGGGGGTGGCTGGCGCTTGTGGCTGGCGGCTGCCATCATGGCCTCAATCCTGCTTCTTAATTCTTTATCCGCCTCACCGCTAACCAGGTAGCGGTCGAGTTCTTCATAGCTGAGCCCGAGCTCTTCTTCGTCGGTCTGCCCCTCCCATAAACCCGCCGAAGGGGGCTTCTCAATAATCTCCCGGGGAATCTCTAGGAAATGGGCCAGCTCTTTTACCTGCCCTTTGACCAGGCTGCCCAGGGGCAGAATATCTACCCCCCCATCACCGTACTTGGTAAAGTAGCCCACGGAGAGCTCGCTCCTGTTACTTGCCCCAACCACCATATAGCCCAGTCGATTGGCAAAATAGTAAAGGGTGAGCATCCTCAACCTGACCTTGAGGTTGGCTTCAGCCAGCCGGCTGGCCCCAAGGTCTCCCTTATCAGCGGGCAATGCTTTAAGCAGGGTATCAAAAACGCTGTCAAGCTCTACCACCTTAGTGGGGATAGAAAACCTGCCGGCTGCGGCCCGGGCATGCTCCCCATCTTCGGCACGGCTGTGGCAGGGCATAATTACCCCCAGCGTGCTCCCGGGAAAGGCACGCTGACACAGCACCGCCACCACCGAGGAATCCAGCCCGCCACTCATGCCGACCACTACCCCCTTACACCCGCCGGCTGTCACCCTCTCCCTGACCCACGAAGTAAGACTCTCGGCTAACCGGGCATTGTCCACATGAGACCTCCGTTGTAGCGCTAGCTGGCTAGTAGTATACTACCCTCTAGCTAACCGGTCAAAAGATTGAGGGGAGGCCAGGGAATGCGAGCCGACCTTGTTTTAAAAAATGCCGGGGTGATAACCATGGACCCGGCCCGGCCCCGGGCGGAACTGGTGGCTATCAGGGGTAACAAAATCTTATGTGCCGGCGGTAACGATGAGCTGGAAGCGGTCAGCGGAGCGAAGACCAGGGTAATCGACTGCCAGGGGAAGACGGTGGTACCCGGCTTTAACGACGCCCACTGCCATGTCCTTTCTTTCGTAAGAAAGCTCTTGAGCACCGACCTGAGCCCGCCGTCAGCCGGCTCTATCGCCGGTATAAAGGGAATTATCCGCCGCCAGGCCCGGAATACCCCCCGGGGCAAATGGCTTACCGGCACCGACTACAACGAGTTTTACCTCGCCGAGAAGCGCCACCCAACACGGTGGGACCTGGACGAGGCAGCGCCCCACCATCCGGTGCTCCTGGTCCACCGCTCCCTGCATGCCTGCGTGCTCAACAGCCCGGCCCTGAAGCTGGCCGGCATCACCGGGGAAACGCCGGAGCCGCCGGGCGGGCTTATTGAACGTGACCTCAAGAGCGGCGAGCCCAACGGGCTTCTCTTCGAGATGCTGGGCTACATCCGGGAAAAGGTGCTACCCCCTCTATCCGAAGAAGAGATGGAAAAGGGTATTATCCTGGCCAACCGGCATTACCTTGCCCGGGGTATCACCTCTCTCGGAGAGGCAACCGTCACCAACAACCTTGAGCGGTGGCAGACCTTCCACCGGTTTAAGGAGGCGGGAAAGCTGAGGAGCCGGCTCTCCATGATGTTTGGCTTCGATGCCTTAAGCCAGTTTCAGCAGGCGGGGCTGGCTTCAGGCTCCGGTGATAACGAACTACGCCTCGGCGGGGTAAAGATAATACTCGGTGAAGTTAGCGGACGGCTGTCGCCGCCACAGCCGGAGCTAAACCACCAGGCACTAACCGCCCACCGGGCCGGCTTCCAGCTCGCCATCCATGCCGTCGAGGAGAGCACCCTCCGGGCCGCTATCACCGCCCTGGAATATGCCCGGAGTCACTCAGACCAGACCGGCCGGCGCCACCGCATCGAGCACTGCTCCGAGTGCCCCCCCCACCTGCTTGAGCGGCTGATTAAGCTTGGAGCGGTGGTTGTTACACAGCCCCCCTTCATCTACTATAGCGGGGAGAGGTACCTGGCCCAGATACCGGCCGAGCGCCTCAGGTGGCTATACCGCATCAAGTCCTTCCTTAGCGCGGGCCTGGTCACCGCCGGCAGTTCAGACTCTCCGGTGGTCCCCGATAACCCCCTGGTGGGCATCTATGCCGCCGTCACCCGGCGGGCTGAAACCGGGCAGGAACTCCTTCCCGGGGAGGGTATCACGCCGCAGCAGGCACTGGCGATGTACACCGTAAACGCGGCCTATGCCTCCTTCGAAGAAGGCATTAAGGGCTCCATTACCCGGGGCAAGCTGGCTGACCTGGTAATACTAAACGGAGACCCCACCCGGCTGGCGCCGGAGCAGATAAAGGATATCCGGGTGGAAACGACCGTTATCGGCGGTAAACCGGTGGAATTTTAATTAAAACAGGAGGTCTGGTGAAGAGGACCGGGCTGTTTTTTACCTATTTCCAGGGGGAAAGGCTAAAGGACTTCCCCGGGGCGCTGGACGGCATTCTGGATAGGGAGAATGTGTCCTACTACGACGCCGTTTATGACCGCCGTGACGGGCTTTACTACCTGGAGCCGGTAGCCGAGGAAACGCTGCTCAAGGTACACTCCCGGGAGATGGTAGCAGCGGTGAAACTGACCGGGGACTACGAGTCGGCGATGTATTCAGCGGCGGGCACCATCCAGGCAGCCCGTGAAATCCGGCAGGGGAAGATCGATAACACCTTTGTTTTTACCAGCTTCGGCGACCACCATGCCGGCAGAAACTTCTACGGGGGGATGTGCTATTTCAACGGCGCCGCCCTGGCTATCGCCACCCTCAGGGAGAAAGGGGTAAAGCAGTTTGCCATCGTGGATACCGACTGCCACCACGCCAACGGCACCAGGGACATCTTTTTAACCGATGATAGTGTCCTCCACGTCTGCTTTTGCTGCCAGGACTACTCGGATGAGCATAATAATATCGACGTCGCCATCCCGAATCGCACCTCGGATGAAGAGTATCTTGCCCGGATGAGGCAGGAGTTTATCCCGCGGGCCACGGCATTTAAGCCCGAGTATATCTTCTGGGAATTCGGCTACGATGCCACGCAGGGGGAGTACGGGGATAAGGGTCTGAGCCGGGACTCTCATCCCGGAATGGCGAGACTCATCAAGGAGGCAGCCGATAGGGTCTGCCGGGGAAGGCTGATTACCATCCTGTGCGGGGGCTCGGGGCGAGCCGTGGCAGCATACACCATTCCCCGCATCATAGACACCCTGGCTGAGCTGGGCAGATACCGGTAGCTAGAGGGCAACCCGGTAGCCAGTCGCTCCCCAACTTTGAGAATGGAGCCGCTTTAGCTGCCGCAGGCGTGCTTGAAACGGGACTGAAGTGAGCTCCCCGGTGGACATTACTATCCCATCTTCCCTGTTATCCGTGTAGTAGCCGCGGCGCCGTCCTACCTCGGTAAAGCCATACTTCTGGTAAAGGTTCCGGGCGACAGTATTGGAGGCGCGTACCTCCAGGGTGAGGACCCGGGCCTTCAGCTCAGTCGCCAAGTTGATAACGACCATCAGCAGCAGCTCACCCACTCCCTGACGGAGGCAGCTTTTCCGCACCGCAATATTGGTAATATGGGCTTCACCGGCCATTACCCAGAAACCGGCAAAACCAACGGCGTACTCCCTGGTCCTCACTTCATCGCCAAAGAAACGGTCGTGGTTAAACAGCCCTCTCAGCCGGGCTGCCAGCCGGGAAAAGCCTCCCCCGGGCCCATCCTTCGCCGCTACTTCCACCGTCTTTCCTTCATCGCAGACGATGATATAGCGGGCCATGCGGTTTGAAAGCTCACGCTGATAATTAACCGGCGGCCATATCGTGGGAAAGGCTTCACGGTCAATCTCCGCAACCTGCGCAACGTCTTCCCGGCGCATCATGCGCACACAGTACATTTGAGGCTTCTCCTCCTCCGGTCGGGCTCTGGCAATTGTAACATATTCCACTGCCTGCGGGCACGCAAAGGGGAACCCGGCTGTTCAGAGAACAGGGCATAAGCGACAGCCGCCGCAAGCTATCTTTTGGCAGTTTTATTCGTTATACTAAGTGCACCGGATAACGCCGGTAAGATAGCAGGGGGGTTGTCAGGTGCAAAATGAGGAGAGCCTCGTCCAGCGGGCCAGGCAGCACGACCAGGAGGCTTTTGCCCAGCTATATGAGGAGTACTTCGACAAGATTTACCGCTATGTGGCTTTCAAAATAGGAGACAGAACAGAGGCGGAGGATATGACCCAGCAGGTCTTTGTCAAGGCCCTCCGGTCCATTTCTTCCTTCAGGTGGAAGGGGAGACCCTTCTCCGCCTGGCTGTTCCGCATTGCCCACAACCTGATTGTCGACTACCTGAGAAAAAGGTCAAGGCGGGCTGCCGTTCCCCTGGCCGAGCCAATGCCGGCCGGTGACGGGGACCCCCAGCAGGCAGCCGAGCAGAGGCTGGATATCGACCGGCTGGCCCTGGCTACCCGGCAGTTGACTGAGGCACAACGTGAGGTGATTTCCCTCCGCTTCGCCGGTGAACTGCCCATTGCCCAGGTGGCCAGGGTGATGGGCAAAAATGAGGGAGCGGTAAAGGCCCTCCAGCACAGCGCCATCGCCGCCCTGCGCCGGGCGCTGAGGACACAAGATAATGATGAGTAAAGAGTTCGATAATATCCTGGACGAATGCCTGGAGCGACTGCTGGTTAAAGGGGAGACTATTGAGCAGTGCCTCCAAAGCTACCCGGAGCAGGCAGCCGAGCTCGAGCCGCTGCTCCGGACAGCCCTGGCGACCGGGAAGGCAGTGGACTTTCAGCCCCGTCCCGAGTTCAGGGCTAAAGCCAGATATCAGTTCCGCTCGGCACTCCGGGAAATGGAGGGGGGAAGCAGGCGCTCCTTATTCGGCTGGTTCCCGCGGTGGGCAACATCGGTAGCCATCGTCCTTGTCGTCCTGGTGGCCGGCAGCGGCACCGTGGCAGCCGCAAGCAACAGCATGCCCGATAGTCCCCTCTATTCAGTAAAACTGACGACAGAGCAGGTGCGGCTGACGCTAACCCCCTCCCCCTTAGGTAAGGCAGAGTTCTGTGCCAGCCTGGCCGACAGGAGGATAGAGGAGATTCTGTATGCCGCCGGTAAGGGCAACCCCCGGCAGGTAGAGGAAGTTACCCGGGAGCTGGATGTCTGTCTTACCAGACTCAGCAGCCTGGCCTCAACCCAGGGGGAAAAGGGCGGCGTGATGCTGGCGCCAACCCCGACCCCGGCACCAGCCGAGGTAGCACCTGAATCGACTGATGGTGGAGAGAGGACCTATTCCCATGGGAATAACCAGCTCAAGCTCAAGCTTGCCCTGAAGCACCATGCTCAAAGCCACCCCGCTGCCTTGAGAGAGAAGCTGAAGACGGTGCCACCGGCAACCCGGGCGGCCCTGCTGCGGGCCATCGCAGTATCAGAAGACGGCTATGAGAAGGTCTTAAAGACCCTGGACTAGGCGGCGCTTCCGGATAACCACTTTTCAAAAATTATCCCGCTTCCCCCTAACCAACCGGTGACTTTTACGTTATAGACTAGTAGAGTCACGTTAAAGAGGAGGTAACAGGTGGGACTACTGATGGCAATCTTAGCGCTGGCGGCAGTAACAGCGATGACCATGACCGCCAGAGGAAGGGACAAATTAGAGGAGGTAAAGGCAGCACGATGAAGGCACTAAAAATAGCTCTCGCACTGATACTGGGGGTGGGCCTGACTATAGGCACCGCCCTTCCCGGGCTGGCCGCCTGGGGTGAGCCAGGCAATATGGATAAGCTAGCGCCCGGTATGGTACGGGGCAGCGTAATTAGCCTTGGTGAGGAAAGCTTCGTTATTCAGTCCGGGGAAGAAAAGCTTACGATAACGGTAAACAAGGAGACCAGCTACTTCAAGGCAGCTCTCCCCCGCGGGTTGGCCACCGCCGCCCGGCAGCGAATGGAGCTAAAGTGCCGGAACCAGGAGGGGACAGAAGCTATGTCGCCGGTGACGCCGGCGAGGCTAAAGGCGAGAGGCAGAGTGTTTCAAGCAGAGAACGGGAGTATCCCCGGGCCCCGGCGGGCAAACCTGAAGCGGCTTTGCCCCTTCGGTGAAGAGGTTACCTTTGGTGATATTGCCGTTGGCGGCAGGGTGGTGGTACAGGTAGCTGGCGGGGATAACCAGCTGGCAAAAAGGGTGCTAATTATAGAGCCGGCTGAGTGAGCTAGCCGGCGTAGCGTTCCCATTCACTGTAGACACAGCCGCAGTACTGCTGGCGGTAAAGGTCGAGTGGCTTGGTCATCCGCCGGCTATCCGAGTAGCGCTTCCTCAGGTCGGCATAGAGAAATGGTATCCCCTTTTCCTCAGCCAGCTCGCCGCCGATTTCCCGCAAGAGGTCATGCTTCTGGTGAGGGCTGATGAGGAGGGTAGTGGTAAAGGCGCTGAAGCCCATCTCCCGGGCCATTTCCGCCGTTTTTGACAGCCTGAGCTGGAAGCAGTACCGGCAGCGCCGGGCCTCACGCCCTACTACCTGACGGAAGTAGCTGATTATGTCATAGCCCTCATTTACTATCAGCGGTAAATTCATCTCCCGGGCCAGAGACTGCGTTGCCTCGAGTCTGTGCTGGTGCTCCACATAGGGGTGAATGTTGGGGTTATACCACAGGGTGCTGACCTCATACCCCTGTTCCTGCCAGTAGCGAACGGTATAGGCAGCGCAGTGGGCACAGCAGCTATGAACCAGAAGCGAACTCTGTCCCATGGTAGCCATCTTCTCTCAGAAAAGGGGGTGCTGGGGAGACTTCTCTTTATTGTATGGCAGCCCCAGGTGCTCATAGGCAAGCCGGGTGATGATGCGTCCCCGAGGCGTCCGTTCCAAAAAGCCCAACTGCAGAAGGTAAGGCTCATAGACATCCATAATAGTATCTGCCTCCTCGCTGATGGAGGCAGCGATGGTATCCAGCCCCACCGGACCGCCGCTGAAGCGGTCAATGATAGTATGCAGTACCTTGTGGTCTACTTCGTCCAGACCGATGCTATCGACCTCAAGCCTGGATAGCGCCTCGACTGCCACGGTGCCGGTAATGATACCATCAACCATTACCTGAGCGTAGTCCCTGACCCGCTTGAGCAGCCGGTTAGCTACCCGCGGGGTCCCCCTTGCCCGACGCGCTATCTCCTTCAGGCCTTCGGGCTCGGCTTTCACATGGAGGATGCGGACAGAGCGGTTGAGGATGCTTTCCAGAGACGCCTGGTCATAGAAGTCGAAGCGGTAAACAGCGCCGAAGCGGTCGCGGAGAGGCGGACTCAAGAGAGCAAAACGGGTGGTAGCGCCAATGAGGGTGAAGGGAGGCAGTTTCAGGCGCAGACTCCTGGCACCGGGCCCCTTACCGATGATGATGTCCAGTCCGAATTCTTCCATCGCCGGGTAGAGCACTTCCTCCACCGCCCGGTTCAGGCGGTGGATTTCGTCAATAAAGAGGACATCCTGACTGTGGAGATTGGTCAGGATAGCCGCCAGGTCTCCGGTGCGCTCTATTGCCGGGCCGGAGGTAACCTTGACATTAACTCCCATCTCCGCAGCAATAATGTAAGCCAGGGTAGTCTTCCCCAGACCGGGGGGGCCATAGAGCAGGATATGGTCCAGTGCTTCCCCTCTGCCCCTGGCAGCGGTGATAGCTATCTTCAGGTTTTCCTCTATCCTGACCTGCCCAACGAAATCATCAAGGTGCCGCGGCCGGAGGCTGGCATCAAGCGGTACATCCTCAGTGCCCGGTTTTCCCGATACGATGCGCTCTATCTCAGATTCCCTCCCGTAGACAACTTTACTGATTATACCATATCTTTACCAGGAGCAACCTTCAGCAATAGATTAGAGCCGCTCTATTGAAATAGAGCGGCTCTATTAACCAACCGAAAACAGATACGCTTACTGCTGCTCACCCGCGATAGGGTTCGACTCTTCCTCGCTGGCAACAGGGCCCGGCTCCGGCTCCTCGCCAGTGATAAGGCCTGGCTCTTCCTCACTGGCAGCAGGGCCTGGCTCCGGCTCCTCTTCAGACGCCGGGTAATGGGCCGGAATCAGCTTACCAATAATCACATTTTCCTTGAGTCCGACCAGCCTGTCGAACTTGCCGTAGATTGCGGCCTCGGTGAGCACCTTGGTCGTCTCCTGGAAGGAAGCGGCCGCCAGCCAGCTATCAGTATTCAACGAGGATTTGGTTATCCCCATCAGTACCGTCTGGGCAGTGGCCGGCTCACCCCCTTCAGCCAGCACCTTGGCATTTACATCCTCGTAGCGTGACCTTTCAATCAACTCTCCGGGAATAAGGCCGGTGTCGCCCGATGACTCAATGCGAACCTTGGTCAGCATCTGATGAACGATAACTTCAATATGTTTATCGTTTATACTAACCCCCTGGGAGCGGTACACCTTCTGCACCTCGTCCACCAGGTACTGCTGAGCCGCTTCTCTCCCCAGGGTGCGCAGGAGGTCCTGAGGATTAATAGAGCCGTCAGTGAGTTGTTGTCCTGCCGCTACCCTGTCCCCGGTTTTAACCTTGATATGGGCCGTAGCCGGAACAACATACTCCTGTTCCTCCACTTCCTCATAGCTGATTGATAGCTGTTCGCCGCTAATAGTTACTTCACCCGCGACCCGTGCCAGGACAGGTTGAGCTTCAGCGGTCACGGCCACCGATTCTGGTTCAACTTCAGTCGGAGGAAGGGCTAACGTGGCTCCCGCATCTACCCACTGACCGGCTTCAACAGCAGTCTTGAACCCCGCCGGCAGTGAATATTCGTCATGGTATACATCGGAACTGGTAATTCTAATCTTTATCCCATCCTTGTCGTCAATCACCTCAACTGCCCCGTCTATCTCCGAGATGATAGCCTGCCCCTTGGGTGCTCTCGCCTCAAAGAGTTCTCCTACCCGGGGCAGACCACTGGTGATATCAAGTCCGACCACACCGCCGGTGTGGAAGGTGCGCAGCGTTAGCTGGGTACCGGGTTCGCCGATGCTCTGGGCAGCGATTATACCCACCGCGGTGTCAAGGTCAACCAGATGCCTCCGGGCGAGGTCCCGACCGTAGCAGCGTTGACAGACGCCATACCTGGACTGGCAGGTGAGGGGGGAGCGAACATAGACGCTGGTTATCCCGGCAGCGGTGATCCGGCTAACTTCCTCCTCATTAATTTCCCCATCCCCCTCAACAATGATTTCTCCGGTCTGAGGCTCAACCACCTGAGCCGCTGCCAGCCGGCCGATTATCCGCTCCGCCAGCGGCGGTAACAGCTCCCCTGGTTTCGGCTCAGATATCCATACCCCCTCGGTAGCACCGCAGTCCTCCTCTCTGGTGATAACATCCTGGGCAACGTCAATCAGGCGTCTGGTGAGGTAGCCACTATCTGACGTCCGTAGTGCGGTATCAGCCAACCCCTTGCGGGCACCGTGGGTTGAGATAAAATACTCCAGGACGGAGAGCCCTTCACGGAGGCTTGACTTGATGGGAAACTCAATTATCCTGCCGGCAGGGTCGGTCATCAGGCCCCGCATCCCTGCCATCTGGCTAATCTGGGAAATATTTCCTTTCGCTCCTGATGTTGCCATCATGTAGACGCCTCCATAACGGTCAAGGGTGTCTGAAATGGTATCGGTAACCTTATCGGTAGTTTCCATCCACACACCTACGGCGCTATTATATCGCTCGTCATCGGTGATTAAACCCTGATGGTACTGCCTCTCAATGATAGCAATCCTCTCCCCCGCCCCTTCCAGCAGTTTCGCCTTGCCCTGAGGAACCTTAATGTCAGTGGCGGCAATGGTGGTCCCCGACTTGGTGGCGTAGTAAAAGCCAAGCTGCTTGAGGTTGTCCAGTACCACTGCGATGTCTTCAAGGCTCAGCAACTTATAGGAGTCATTTACGATTTGCTTTAATCGCGACTTATCAATTACCTCATTTATAAAGCCCAGCTCCGGGGGCAATACACTATTGAAGACAATACGACCTGCACTGGTCTTAATCCTCTCCCCACCCCCCTGCTGCCACCTGACCTCGATATTAGCTCTGAGGTCAATAGTATCAAGCTCATAGGCGAGCCTTGCCTCTTCAAAGCTGCCGAAAAGTCTGCCCTCGCCCCTGGCTCCGGGGCTGATCTGGGTCAGGTAGTAGCAGCCGAGAACCATATCCAGGGTCGGGGTCACTACCGGCTCACCACAGCTTGGCAAGAGCATATTGTGGATGCTGAGCATCATCTCCCTTGCCTCTTTGACCGCAGCCCTGGAAAGGGGAACATGAACTGCGATCTGGTCGCCATCAAAATCAGCATTGAATGCAGAACATACCAGGGGATGAACTTGAATGGCACTGCCATCAATGAGCACTGGCTCGAACGCCTGGATGCTGAGCCGGTGCAGAGTAGGAGCCCGGTTAAGCATCACCGGACGCTCCTTGACCACCTCTTCGAGGATGTCATATACCTCAGGACTGGACTTCTCCACCAGCCGCCGCGCGCTCTTAATGTTGTGGGCAAGCCCTTGAGCCACCAGATGGTGCATAATAAACGGTTTAAATAGCTCCAGTGCCATCCTTCGGGGCAGACCACACTGGTGGAGCTTGAGCTCGGGCCCAACAACAATGACCGAACGTCCGCTGTAGTCAACCCGTTTGCCCAGCAGGTTTTGACGAAATCGGCCCTGCTTACCCCGCAGCAGGTCAGAAAGTGATTTCAGCCTATGATTGCCGCTGATGGAAACGGCCCGCCCCCGCCTCCCGTTATCAACAAGAGAATCTACTGCCTCCTGGAGCATCCGCTTCTCATTGCGGACAATAATCTCCGGCGCCCCCACCTCCATAAGATGGCGCAGCCGGTTATTGCGGTTAATCACCCGCCGGTAGAGGTCGTTAAGGTCGCTGGTGGCAAACCTACCCCCGTCTAACTGAACCATGGGACGAAGGTCAGGGGGCAATACCGGGAGCACGGTCAGGATTATCCATTCCGGTTTATTGCCACTGCGGCGGAACGCCTCCACGACCTGCATCTGCTTGCTCGCCTTCTTGCGGCGTTGACCCGAGGTAGAGTGGATTTCTTGAAGCAGCCCGCTGCGCATTTCATCAAGATTAATATCCCTGAGAAGCTCCAGAACAGCCTCGGCTCCCATACCAGCCTCAAAGACTTCACCATACCTCTGTTTGAGTTCATGGTATTGACTCTCGGTGAGAAGGGCGCCCTTACGCAAGTCTTTCAGCTGTTCTATTTCAGCGGAAACCCCCTCCTCAAGCTGTGTTTTCTCCTCCAGGGAGTTGCGCCGCAGCTGGTTTACTTCCTCTACCGTCGCTCCATTTTGCTCCATACCAGCAATCTCAGCTTCACCCGCACTCTGGCGCTCGGCTACCTGCTGCGACATACTTTCCTCAAACTGCTTAATCGCCTCCTGGCGAGCCTCCTCGTCTATAGAGGTAATGACGTAATGAGAGAAATACAGAACACGCTCCAGGCTGCGGGGGGAGATGTCAAGCAGCAGTGCCATCCGGTTAGGTATCCCCTTGGAAAACCAGATATGGCCCACCGGACATGCCAGTTCGATATGGCCCATGCGCTCCCGGCGTACCTTTGCCCGGGCTACCTCAACCCCGCACTTTTCACAAATAATCCCCTTGTAGCGTATCCTCTTGTACTTACCGCAATAGCATTCGAAATCCTTGGTCGGGCCAAAGATTCTCTCACAGAAAAGCCCGTCTCTTTCTGGCTTCAGGGTACGGTAATTAATAGTCTCTGGCTTGGTTACCTCACCGTAGGACCAGCTCCTGATCCGGTCCGGCGACGCCAGGGAGATACGGACAGCGTCAAAATCGTTAACTTCAAGCATTCTCCTCTACCTCACTCTGAGACAGGTCCTGACCTTCAGACGCTGTCTCCTTTGCCTCTTCCTTTGCCTCTTCCTTTGCCTCTTCCTTTGCCTCTTCCTTCGCCTCTTCCTTTGCTTCTTCCTTTGCTTCTTCCTTCGCTTCTTCCTTCGCTTCTTCCTTCGCTTCTTCCTTTGCCTCTTCCTTTGCCTCTTCCTTTGCCTCTTCCTTCGCTTCTTCCTTCGCCTCTTCCTTCGCCTCTTCCTTCGCCTCTTCCTTCGCCTCTTCCTTCGCCTCTTCCTTCGCCTCTTCCTTCGCCTCTTCCTTCGCCTCTTCCTCCACCCCCAGTTTAGGCACCTGGGCAGCCTCATCAGCGAAGGTTACCTTTTCCTCCTCATTAATCACCTCGATAGCGAGCCCCAGGCTTTGCAGCTCTTTAACCAGAACCCTGAATGACTCAGGCACGCCGGGTTGGAGGATATCCTCACTCTTGACTATCGCTTCATAGGTTTTGGCCCTGCCGGTGACATCATCTGACTTGATTGTCAGCATTTCCTGGAGGTTATGGGCAACACCATAGCCCTCCAGTGCCCAGACTTCCATTTCACCAAAGCGCTGCCCCCCGAATTGAGCCTTACCACCAAGCGGCTGCTGGGTAATCAGGGAATAGGGCCCGGTAGAACGAGCATGTACCTTATCCTCAACCAGATGAATTAGTTTCATCATATAGATATTGCCTACTGTCACCGGGTGGTCGAATGGCTCACCAGTGCGCCCATCGCGGAGGATAACCTTGCCGACGATAGGTGAAGGGAGATTTCTTTCATCGGTCGTCTTTTCCATGGTCTGCTCCAACTGCTCCCGGTCAAGCTCACGGCTGGCTATACCCAGGTCTTCCAGCCACAGGCGGAGACAGACATCCCTCGCTTCTCCAGCATAACTACCGTCGAAAACCTTCTCCCCATCGTAGCCATGACCCTGGAGCCATGTCTTAGCCAGCTCCAGCCGGACGGTAGGGTTACCATTACCGGGGCCCGGGCTAACCGCTCCCGCCTTCTGAACCAGCCAGGCCAGGGCCAGGGCATCCTCAATAGCAACATCATCGGCGCCATCAAAGACAGGGGTGATTACCTTGAGATTCAAAAGCTGAGCCGCCCGGCCGAGATGGGCCTCCAGGACCTGACCGATATTCATCCGTGATGGAACACCTATAGGGTTAAGAATAATATCCACCGGCGTCCCGTCAGAGAGGAAGGGCATATCCTCCGCCGGGGCAATGATAGAGATAACCCCCTTATTGCCATGCCGCCCGGCAAGCTTATCACCTACAGAAGCCTTACGCTTCTGAGCAACCCAGACCTGCACCCACTGATTAACACCGGCAGACAGGTCATCACCAGCATCGCGAGAAAAGACCCTGACATTAATCACCTTTCCCCATTCACCATGGGGCACCCGCAGGGAGCTATCCTTCACCTCCCGGGCCTTTTCGCCGAAGATAGCCCGCAGCAGTTTTTCCTCAGCCGATAGCTCGGTCTCCCCCTTGGGGGTAATCTTGCCTACCAGGATATCGCCCGAGCTTACCTCAGCACCAATGCGGACAATACCAGTTTCATCAAGCTCGCGCAGGCTTTCCTCACCGGCATTGGGTATATCTCTGGTAATCTCCTCGGAACCCAGTTTGGTGTCCCGGGCCTCTATCTCATGCTTCTCAATATGAATGGAGGTAAACTTATCCTGCTCAACCAGGCGGCTGCTAATGATAATCGCATCCTCAAAATTGTAGCCCCCCCAGCTCATAAAGGCACAGAGAACATTCTGACCCAGAGCCAGTTCCCCCTGGTCAGTAGCCGAGCTATCAGCCAGGATAAAGCCCGGCTCCACCCGGTCGCCCCTGTCTACTACAGGGCGCTGGCTAATGCACGTCCCCTGGTTCGTGCGTACGAACTTCCTTAGCGGATATACATCCTTTTCACCATCATCCCCGGTAACTACAACCTCTGAACCGGTAACCGAGGTCACCACCCCTGCATTCCGGGCAAAGAGTACCTGCCCACTGTGCTTGGTAGCTTCTGCTTCCATGCCGGTAGCCACCAGGGGCGCTTCAGGACAGAGCAGCGGCACTGCCTGCCGCTGCATATTGGACCCCATCAGGGCACGGTTAGCATCGTTATGCTCAAGGAAGGGTATCAGCGACGTGGCAACACTGACTATCTGTTTAGGCGACACATCCATCAACTGTATCTTATCCCGCGCCTCTACCAGGTAGGAGTCGCCCAGCCTGGCTTCAACCCTTTCGTCCACGAACTCGCCCTTTTCATCAAGCCGGGCATCAGCCTGAGCAATAATATATTCCTCCTCTTTATCCGCCGTCATATAGATGACCTCGTTGGAAACGAAGGGTATTACCTTTATCATTCTGGGCGATAGACGGGACAACCCGGCGAAAATCTCGGGAGTAACAGCAGTCCCGCCTTGAGCGATGGTATTACCCTCATCATCAAGCACTGCCTCCCTGATTTTCCTGCCGACCAGGGTACCATCTGTATTCTCCACCTCGGTAATAACCTTACAGTATGGCGTTTCAATAAAGCCATACTGGTTAATCTGGCCATAAGTAGCCAGGGAGCCAATAAGCCCAATGTTGGGCCCCTCCGGTGTCTCAATGGGGCAGATTCTACCGTAGTGCGAGTAGTGGACATCGCGAACGTCAAAGCCCGCACGCTCACGGGACAGCCCTCCCGGCCCCATTGCTGAGAGGCGGCGCTTGTGGGTCAGCTCTGCCAGCGGGTTGGTCTGGTCCATAAATTGTGATAACTGAGAGCCGCCGAAAAATTCTCTCACTGCCCCCACTACCGGGCGGATGTTGACCAGGGCGCTGGGAGTAACCGCCTCGGTGCCAATAATGCTCATCCGTTCCCTGACCAGTCGCTCCAGGCGCAACAGCCCGATGTGGACCTGGTTCTGCATCAGTTCACCAACCGTGCGCACCCGCCGGTTACCGAGATGGTCAATATCATCGGGCTTATCCTGAGCATTATTAACCATAATGGTATGCCTGACTATCTCGACAACATCTTCTCTTACCAGAGCGCGCCGGGTCAGGGGAACATCGTGCCGCAGCCGTTTACTGAGCTTATAGCGTCCTACTTCTCCCAGGTCGTAACGCTGAGGATTGAAGAACAGATTATCAATCAATTTCCTGGCGTTATCAATACTGGGAGGGTCACCAGGACGCATCTTCTTATAGATGTCAATCAAAGCTCCATCCTCATCCTTGACCAGTGGCTCTCGCTCAATAGTTGACCTGATAAACTGGTGCTCAGGCGAGTCGTCCTCGGGAAATAGGCTTAATAGCTCAGCATCGCTCGCACAACCAATAGCACGCAGCAGTGTAGTAACCGGGATCTTTCGCTTCCCATCAATCTTGGCTGAGATTACATCCCGGTTGCTGGTCTCAAATTCCAGCCAGGCACCGTGGGTGGGAATTAGCTTGGCATAGCACAACCCGCGTCCGCTGCTGGCATCTTCCTCAATGGTGAAATAAACACCTGGGGAACGCAGCAGCTGGCTCACTACCACCCGCTCCGCACCACTGGTAATGAAGGTGCCGTTGGCCGTCATCAGCGGGATGTCACCGAAAAATATATCCTGTTCCTTGATTTCCCCCGTTTCTTTAATAAGGAGGCGCGCCCGGACATAGAGGGGAGCCGAGTAGGTCAGGTCCCGCTGGCGACATTCAAGCTCAGTGTGATGAGGCTGGCGGAATTCATAATCAATGAAGCTAAACTCCAGCCTGTTGCCGGTGAAGTCTTTAATCGGGGATATCTCCTCCAGCAGCTGCTGCAACCCCTTTTCCTGAAACCAGCGGTATGAATCCAGCTGGACCCTGATTAGATTAGGCACCTCCAGCACCTGAGGTAACCGGGCATAGGATTTTCTGGACACAGGAAGCATCTTTTTCTCAACGTGGGCTGGCGACATGAAAACCATTCTTAGCTACTCCTTAAACAAACATGCACCCGCATTAGTCTGACGCTAATGCCAAACAAAACCGTGGCCAAAGTGGGGATGTAATAAATGAAATACTAAGGGGGCATAGTTACAAAACTACATAATACTACCATCTTGTTAATTTGTCAAATTTTTCCCCAATACAAAATGAGCCAGAGGAGGGATATTTTTGTTAACTTTCTTGTTTTCAGGGAAGGGTTGTGTTATGATGCGAGCAGGCGAAGATGACCACAGAGAAACAGAAAGCGCTGGAATTGGCTCTCAGCCAGATTGAAAAGCGGTTTGGTGAAGGTTCAGTGATGAAGCTGGGGGAAACTGCCACCACGGTATCGGTGGGGGTTATTTCCACAGGTGCGCTGAGCCTGGACCTGGCTTTAGGTATTGGCGGCATCCCCAAGGGACGGATTATAGAAATCTTCGGTCCTGAGTCATCGGGGAAGACTACTTTAGCCCAGCACATAATCGCCGAAGCGCAGAAGCAGGAAGGCATCGCTGCTTATATTGATGCCGAGCACGCTCTGGACCCAAACTACGCTGCCAACTGCGGGGTTAATATCGACGAACTGCTCATCTCCCAGCCCGATACCGGGGAACAGGCCCTGGAGATTACCGAGGCGCTGGTCAGGAGCGGGGCTATTGACGTAATCGTTATTGATAGCGTCGCTGCCCTGGTACCAAGGGCTGAGCTTGAGGGGGAGATGGGAGACACGCACGTTGGTTTACAGGCACGCCTGATGTCACAAGCACTGAGAAAGCTGGCCGCCGCCATCGGCAGGTCAGGAACCGCCGTGGTATTTCTCAACCAGCTAAGGGAAAAAGTGGGCATCGTCTTTGGCAATCCCGAGGTGACACCAGGGGGCAGGGCCCTGAAATTTTACAGCTCGGTAAGGATAGACCTGCGGCGCAAGGATGTTATCAAGCAGGGAACCGAGATAGCAGGCAATCATGTCAGGGCCAGGGTAGTCAAGAACAAGGTTGCTCCCCCTTTTAGAAGTGCTGAGTTTGACATCATGTTTGACCATGGCATAAGCCGGGAGGGTAATCTCATTGACCTCGGTGTAGACCTGGGGATAGTAAAGAAGAGTGGTGCCTTTTTCTCCTATGGTGAGATTCGCCTGGGGCAAGGCAGGGAAAGTGCCAAGCAGTACCTGAGCCAGAATCCTGAGCAAGCTCAGGAGATTGAGCAAAAGGTCAGAGCCTCAGCCATCATCAGCCATCCTTCCCCTATCCTTGATTAAAGGCATCTTGAGATAGGTAAACTAGGAAAAGAGCGGCCAGGGCTGAGGCATAGACCTCAGCCTTTTGTTTTAAAATGGAGCGTGACGTGTCAGTGACCAGGATTAGTGCCATCCGTGCCGGGCGGGGACGGAGAAAGCGGCTAAATATATTTCTAGACGGCAGGTTTGCTTTCAGCCTGGAGACTGAGGTGGCGGCAAAAGAAGGGCTCCAGGTTGGGCAGGAACTATCCAGCCGTCAGACTGAGCTGCTTCAGGGGTCTGACCGCTTCCATCGCTGCCTTAACGCCGCTCTCCACTACCTCGGCTACCGGCCGCGCAGCGAGTCCGAACTCAGAGAGCGGCTCGGTCAGCGCAATTTTGATGCTGATACCATTAATGCCGTACTCGCCAGACTAAAGGAGCAGGGGCTGGTAGATGATGCCTCTTTTAGTGAGTTCTGGCGGGACAACCGCCAGTCATTCAGTCCCCGCAGCCAGTGGCTAACCAGGCTGGAACTGAGGCAGAAGGGGGTTAGTAACGACATCATTGACCAGGTGACCAGTAGTATTGATGACGAGGATAGTGCCTATCAGGCAGCGCTGCTCAAGACTCATGGCCTACTCCCGTCTGACTACCAGAGCTTCCGCCGCCGTCTGGGGGGATATCTCAAGCGACGCGGCTTTGGTTACGGAGTGATAAACCATACTATGGAGCGGGTATGGCAGGAAGTGAACAAAACTACGACGAAAAGGAGCTGAAATATGGGCATGGAAACAGTAACTACCATCCTCTTTAGCTTCAGTGTTCTCATCATCGGCATAATATTCGGGGGCATGGTTACCTTCCTTTCACGGCGGATGCTGATTAACCGGCAAATGCGCATTGCCGAGAGGAAAGCCGCCAGAACGGTGGCAGAGGCCAGTGTCGAAGCTAAAGACATGCTGAACGAAGCAAAGCAGGCGGCAGAGAAAACCAAGCAAGTCAGCGATGCCGAGCATCGAGAGCGGCGTGCCGAACTACAGCGCCAGGAGAACCGCCTGACCCAGAAGGGGGAGACCCTGGAGCGTAAGCTGGAAGCAACCGAGAACCGCGAGAAAAGTCTGGCTAACAAGGAGAAGGAGATAGAGTCCATTCGCAGTCAGCTTGGCGAGGTTAAGGACAGGCAGTTGAAACAGCTGGAGTTAATTTCAGGCATGTCCAGTGACGAAGCAAAGCAAAACTTGATTGAGGCAATGGAAATTGAACTGCAGCAGGAAACATCACGGCGGGTGCGGCAGTGGGAGGCCAAGGTAAAAGAAGAAGCCAGTGAAAAGGCACGGGAAATCCTGTCCCAGGTAATCCAGCGGTGCGCCTCCGAGGTCGTGACCGAGACCACGGTGTCGTCTGTTTCGCTCCCCAACGATGAGATGAAGGGGAGACTCATTGGGCGGGAGGGCCGTAATATCAGGGCTCTGGAGCAGGCCACCGGGGTTGACCTGATAATCGATGACACCCCGGAGGCGGTAACCCTGTCCAGCTTCGACCCGGTGCGGCGAGAGATAGCCCGACAGGCTTTAACCAAGCTTATCCTCGATGGTCGTATCCACCCGGCTCGCATCGAAGAGGTAGTAGCCAAGACCAAAGAGGAGGTGGACGCCACTATCTATAGTGCGGGAGAGCAGGCAGCTACCCAGGTGGGAGTACATGGGCTGCGCCCCGAGTTAATCAGGGTACTGGGCCGGCTCAAGTACCGCACCAGCTACGGGCAGAACGTCCTGGCTCACAGTATCGAGGTCTCCCACCTTTCGGGCATGATTGCCGCCGAGTTAGGGGCCAACGTCGCCATCGCCAAGAAAGCTGGCCTGCTCCATGACATTGGCAAAGCGGTAGACCAGGAGGTCGAGGGCTCCCATGCCGCTATCGGGGCCGACCTGGTCAAGCAGTGGGACAGGTCGCCCGAGGTAGTCCAGGGCATTGCCGAGCATCACGGCGAGACTGATAGTATCAGCATGTGGGGCTTTATCGTGACAGCGGCCGATGCCATCAGCAGCGCCAAGCCGGGAGCGAGACGCGAGTCGCTGGACTTCTATCTGAAGCGCCTGAAGGCCCTGGAAGATATCGCCAACGGCTTCAAGGGCGTGGGAAAGTCCTATGCCATCCAGGCCGGCCGTGAAATCCGCATCCTGGTTAAGCCCGAGGAGGTCGACGACCTGGCAGCCGTGAGGCTGGCTCGAGATATTGTTACGAAAATCGAAGAGGGGATGGACTACCCCGGCCAGATAAAGGTCACCGTGCTCAGGGAAACAAGGGCGGTAGACTATGCCAAGTAGGAGCCAATGTTAATATTAGCGGTAGGTGATGTAATTGGCAGGCCAGGACGGCGGGCAGTAGCCAGACTCCTCCCCGACCTGCGACAGCAATACGGACTGGACCTGGTTATTGTTAACGCCGAGAATGCCGCCGGCGGCTTTGGCCTGACCCCGGATACGGCTGAGGAACTGCTGGACAGCGGTGCCGATATACTGACCTCGGGTAACCACATATGGGCACAAAAGGAAATTGTCCCCTATCTTGACGGTAAAAAGCCCATCCTGCGCCCCTTAAACTATCCCGCCGGCGTGCCCGGGAGCGGCTATCTCCTGAGAGGCCGGGCGATGGTGGTCAACCTCATGGGCAGGACCTTCATGGGAGACCTTGACTGTCCCTTCCGGGCGATGGACCAGCTGCTGGCTCAGGTTGAGCCGAAGCCAGCGGTCATCATCGTTGATTTCCACGCCGAGGCAACCTCGGAGAAGATGGCAATGGGACGATACCTGGACGGCCGGGTCAGCGCCGTTGTCGGCACCCATACCCATGTCGGGACCATCGATACTCAAGTGTTCCCCGGCGGCACTGCCTACGTTACCGATATCGGCATGACCGGACCGGTGGACTCAATAATCGGTGACGAGAGTGCGGCCGTAATCCAGCGTTTCTTAACCGGAATGCCCCACCACCTGTCGGTAGGAAGGGGTAAAGCTGTCTTCAACGCTGTCTTGATTAAGGTAGCCGATGATACCGGCCGGGCGATAAGCATCGACCGAATCCACAAAGAGGTAGAGTAAGATGGGCCAGGTAGACCTGCATCTACATTCTACCGCCTCTGATGGCCGCTTCAGCCCGGTAGAAATTGTCGCTATGGCAGCCGAAAGGGGCCTGAGCGTTATCGCCCTTACCGACCACGACACCGTGGACGGGGTTACCCCTGCCCTGGAAGCGGCCAGGGCCTTCCCCAACTTAAAGGTAATCCCCGCAGTTGAGCTCAGCACCGATGTCCCCCGGGGCGAAGCCCACGTTCTCGGCTACTTTATAGACTATACTGCCCCCGAGTTTAAGGCTACCCTGGATAGATTCAGAAATTCACGAATAGGGCGGGCCCAGGGGATGGTAGCCAAACTTAAAGACCTGGGCATCCCCATTGAATGGCAGCGAGTCCAGGAAATAGCCGCCGGTAGCTCCATCGGGCGTCCCCACATCGCCCGGGCCATGCTGGAGAAGGGATATATAACCTCGTTCAAAGAAGCGTTCACTAAATATATCAGCCGCGATGGTCCGGCTTATGTCGAACGGGAAAAGGTAACCCCGTCAGAAGCCGTCGAACTGATACTCAGGGCCAACGGCCTGCCGGTGCTGGCTCACCCGTTTACCGTCGGCAATGCAGAGACAATGATTATCGAGCTAAAGGGAGCCGGGCTGGTAGGTATTGAAGCCTACTACAACAGCTATTCTGCTGATGACATCAACACGCTGACCGGGTGGGCCAGTCAGCATAATCTCATCGCCACCGGTGGTAGCGACTTCCACGGTCTGGACTTAAGCACCGAGACTCCGATTGGCGGCGCCGAAGTACCGATGGAGTCGGCGGAGCAGCTCATTACTTTAGCCCGCCAGCGAGGTATTATCCGATGAGCGCCGAACTCGTCCTGCTAATAGCCGGCGGCTACCTTCTGGGCGCGGTACCCATGGCTTATCTGGTGGCTAAATGGTCACGGGGAATAGACGTCAGGGAGTACGGCAGCGGCAATGTGGGGGCGAGTAACCTGCTGAGACTAACCTCCCGAAAGACAGGTATTCCCGTGGTCATTTTCGACCTGGGTAAGGGCATGCTCATGGTATGGGCGGCACAAGTGCTGGGTCTGGGCATCGCCGGCGAGGCAGCGGCAGGGCTGGCCGTCATCACCGGACACTGCTGGCCGATTTTCCTACGCTTCAATGGTGGCAGGGGAGCCCTGACCGCCCTGGGAATAGCCATCATCCTTCCCCTGATAAATGGCTTCCTGCCCTGGGAGATAATTATATCTCTAGCTTTTGTCGCCGCCGGTGCATTTATCATCCACAACCTGCCCCTGGGGGTGTTTGTCGGCGTCACCGCCCTGCCCCTGACTAGCTGGGCCTTTGACAGACCACTGTCAATAACCCTTGGCTTCCTGGCCCTTTTCTTGATAATAGTCATCAGGCGGCTCACGGCACCGCGAAGCCCGCTTGCCAAATCGGTGACGCAGCGACAGTTGATAATTAATCGCCTTCTCTTTGACCGCGATATCAGGGATAGAGAGACCTGGTTAAAACGGGCCCCTTGACTCATTAGCCCTGGCGCCGGGCATATTTGTCACCGCCAGCCGATTGCGCTAAAATAGACCCTGACCCAGCCCCGCAGGAGGTAACAAACATGGTTCCATCCCGGGAAATATTCTGGAATATTCAGTACGGTGAGATTCTTTATATTCTGGGTGCCATTGTTGTTGGCATCTTCGTCTATGCCATCTACCAGCGCTACCGGATGTGGCGACTGGGCGGACCGGCTGACAGGTTTGACCGGCTGGGAAAGCGGTCATGGGCATTTATCAGGACCGGCGTGATTGATGGCATACTGCACCGCAAGTTTCTCGGCATAGCTGATGGCCTGGGGCACCGGCATTTTCTAGCCAGGGACTTCCGGCCCAGAGAGTTTTTTCCGGGGATAGCGCACCTCCTCATCTTCGCAGGATGTATCGTGCTGGTTCTCGGTGCCCTCCTTGATTTTATCAGTCACTACTTCCTCCACTTCATGCACGGTGGTTTCTATCTCGGCTACTCCGTAGTCGTTGACGCCTTCGGCATCCTGGTTCTAATCGGGGTGATTCTGGCTATCATCAGGCGCTACGGGCAAAAACCGGACCGGCTGGACAATACCAGCGACGATTTAATCGCTCTTCTTTTGATAGTCCTGGTCGTAGTTACCGGCTTTATCGTCGAGGGACTCCGTATCGCTGCCACTGAACTCAAGACCACCCCCGACTGGGCGCTGTGGTCACCCGGCGGCTTCATCCTGGCCAGGGCTTTCCGCAGTCTCAGTCAGGAGACCCTGCTGGCCTGGCACCGGACTATCTGGTGGCTGCACATGCTCACTGCCTTCGGGGCTATCGCCTACGTCTCCCTCTACTGGAACCGGCTCTGGCATATAATCGTTTCCCCCTTGAATGTCTTCTTTAAGTCGCTTGAGCCCAAAGGAGCGCTGGTACCGATAAACCTGGAGGAAGCCGAGACCTTCGGTATAGGCAAAATCGAAGACTTCAACTGGAAGCAGCTGATGGACCTGGACTCCTGCACCCGCTGCGGTCGCTGCCAGGATAACTGCCCGGCTTACATTAGCGGCAAGTCCCTCTCCCCCAAAAAGATGACTCAAGACCTGAGAAGCAGTTTCCTTGAGAGAGCCCCGCTCCTGCTTAAAGGTAAGGCTGAGGCCGAGGCGGCTGACCCTGATAATGGCAGCCGGCCTCTTATTGGTGAGGTGGTGACCGAGGATGAAATCTGGGCATGCACCACCTGCTACGCCTGCCAGGAAGCCTGCCCTGTCTCCGTAGAGCATATTGGTAAGGTTATCGACCTGAGGCGGAACCTGGTGCTGGAACAGGCTTCCATCCCCGAGGCGGCCGAGGGAGCGCTGCGGAGTATCGAGACCAGGGGGCACCCGTGGCGGGGAACCACCCTATCACGGACAGACTGGGCCGAGGGGCTTGGTATCAAGCCCCTTGCCGAGGATAGCGAGGTGGATGTTCTTTACTGGGTAGGCTGCACCGAGGCACTGGAGGAGAGAAGCACTAAAGTAGCCCAGGCAGTGGCCAAACTGATGAAACTGGCCGGCACCAGGTTCGGTATCCTGGGCACCGAGGAAAGCTGCTGCGGGGAGCCGGCCCGCCGCCTGGGCAATGAATACCTCTTCCAGATGCAGGCAGAGGCCAACATCGAACTACTAAAGAGCTACAATGTCAGGAAGATAGTAACTGCCTGTCCCCACTGCTATAACACCCTGAAGAATGAATACCCCCAGTTTGGTGGTAACTTTGAGGTCATTCACCATACCGAGTTCATCACCAGTCTGCTCGGGGAAGGCAAGCTGAAGATTACCGGAAGCAGGAATGAAGTGGTAACCTACCACGACCCCTGCTATCTGGGGAGATACAATGACATCTTTGAGCCACCCCGGCAGATTCTAAACAGTATCCCCGGTATTACCCCGGTTGAAATGGAACGTAATCTGGAGCGGAGTTTCTGCTGTGGTGCCGGTGGTGGTCACATGTGGCTGGAGGAGCGCAGCGGCAGAAGAATCAACGAAATGCGCACCGAGCAGGTAATGGATACCGGAGCCCGGACCGTGACCGTTGCCTGCCCCTTCTGCCTGCAGATGTTTGGCGATGGCATCAAGGCAAAGGAGGCAGAGGAACAGCTCAAGGTCATGGATATCGCCGAGCTGCTGGCCGAACTGGTGGAATAACCGGCTCGATACCCGCTCCAGCCACAGCCCGTTCCTCACGCAAAAAGGGGGCTTCCAAGCCCCCTTCTCTATTATGGCATCAGGCCGTCCGCTGTGGGCAGCCCATTTTGACTAAAGCTCGATTTCCTTTAAGTCCGGGCTTATGATAAGCCTGGGCTCGGTCACTGACTGGATATCTTCGACAGTAAGCCCGGGGTAAACCTCCTTGAGGACGAGCCCCTGGGGCGTAACCTCAAGCACCGCCAGGTCGGTAAAGACCATCTTTACTTTTCCCTTGGTAGTGGCCGGGTAGCTTAATTCGTTAACGATTTTAGCCTGACCATCCCTGGTGACATGCTCCATGGTAATAAACAACTTGCGTGCCCCGGCACACAGGTCCATCGAGCCGCCAATGTTCCCCACCATATCCAGGCCCCGCGCCGGGTTCGACCAGCCAGCATAATCGCCCCTGCCATTAACCTGAAGCGCCCCCATCATAATGACATCCATATAGCCGCCCCTTATCATACTAAAGGACTGGAAGATGTCAAAGTAAGACGTTCCCGGAAGCTGCGTTACCGGCTGGCAGCTGGCATTTATCAGGTCCTGGTCAACATCATCCCCAAAAGCTAACGGCCCGGTTTTTATCATGCCAATCTCTGATTGAAGCATGACATCCTTCCCCTCTATCCAGTTACTGACAAGAGTGGGAATGCCTATCCCCAGGTTCACGTAGTCGCCATCCTTTATCTCCTGGCTGGCGCGCATAGCAATCATCTCTCGGGGGAGTCCTTCAAACTTCATTTTTCCCTCGTTCCTCCTCAGTGTTTAATCTGGCGTTTAATCTATAGTTATCGCGAAGCTGAGACGGGGCACCTTGACCACCCGCTGCACATACACCCCCGGGGTGTGGATATCATCAGGGGCCAACTCCCCCGGCATGGCTAGATTCTCAACCTCGGCGATGGTCACCTTCCCCGCAGTAGCCATTACGTGGTTAAAGTTCCGGGCAGTCATCCTGTAGCGGAGGTTTCCTTCCCTGTCCCCGCTATAGGCATGAACAAAAGCAAAGTCCGTTTTCAGGGCATACTCCAGAACATACTTTTCCCCGTCAATCACCTTCGTCTCTTTCTTCCCGCGATTTTCGGGGATATTGGTGATAACGCTCTCCTCCACTATCGAGCCTGCGCCGGTGGGGGTATAGAAAGCCGGAATCCCGGCCCCGGCCGCCCGGTACTTCTCCGCCAGCGTCCCCATCGGATAGACCTCCAGCTCTATTTCACCAGCCCTCACCGCCTGCTCGAAGGGGTCCGCCATACCCTTGCTCGCCGAGCGGTAAAGCCCGTAGGAGTCTATCACCTTCCTGAGCTGCTTATTCTTAACCATCTGGGTCAACTCCTCGGAAGCCCCCAACAGGGGGCCACAACCACAGGCCAGGGTAAGGTCCTTTACCCCCTTAGCAATTAAGGCTCTCAGCAAGATGCGGGGAACCCCGGCGGCAAAAAAACCGGGCACCGCTATCGTTGCCCCATCCTCCACATCAGCTATGGCTTCTTCCACACTACTCCAGACTTTGTCCATCTTGACAGGTCTCTCCTTTCTCTATAACGGTTAAATGTTAAACTGGGAGGTCAAGCTTCTCCCTCACCCGTTTTACTATCCCCGACATTGCCGCCCCCGCCTTAGCCCTGATGAGGACCGTGGCTTCCTGGTCCATCGGCGTGGAGCTGAGGTTAACAATAACCAGCCCGGCTCCCGCCCGGGTGGCATAGACAGGCATATAGGCGGCAGGGTAGACCACCAGGGTTGAGCCAACCACGATAAACAGGTCGCAATTGGACGAGCAGCGGGTCGCCTCAGCCAGCACCTCCTGGGGCAGTGGCTCCCCAAAAAAGACGGCACCCGGTTTCAGGATACCGTGACACACCTCGCAGTCCGGGATTTCCTCGCCCCTATCCAGTCTGGTCTTAATCTGAGCAAAAGGGTAACGCCGGCCGCAGCCAAGGCATATCACCCACTGCATATTGCCGTGGAGCTCGAATACCTTATCATCAGGCACCCCTGCCTTCTGGTGGAGATTATCCACATTCTGGGTAATGACGCAGTCCAGCTTCCCCAGTCTATCCAGCTCAGCAATCGCGTCATGGGCAGGGTTTGGCCGGGCCTCAGTTGTCAGGAGCCCTTCCCCCAGCATCTGCCACTGCTTTCTCCTCGCCCCGGCGTCCCTGACGAACTTCTGATAGGTGAAATCATCGGGGTCAAACCGGTCCCAGATTCCACCCGGACTGCGAAAATCGGAAATTCCCGATTCGGTGCTAACGCCGGCCCCGGTGAAGACAACCACCTTCCCGGCACCGATAATCAGGTCAGCTACCTTATCGGCAAGGATGTCCAGGTCCTTCTCTGTCACGAAGCTCCCCCTTCACTTGCAACGAGACCACCCAGCCTCACCTCAAGCTCCAGCCCCTCGTCAAGGCTCAGGTCAAGCCCCCTGCTAACAGCCTGTTTGGCACAGCTTACCGCCGCCGGGCTGTAGCCCTTGATTTTAGCCGCCAGTCTCTCCGCCGCCGGCCAGAGGTCACCCCGGGGGACGACCCGGTTAACCAGTTTCAGACGGTAAGCTTCCTCAGCTTTGAGCCAGCGGCCGGTAAGCAGCATCTCCAGCGCTTTAGCCCTGCCTACCACCCGCGGTAAGGTCTGGCTGCCCCCGGCGGCCGGGATTATACCAAGTCCCGGCTCAGGCAGGCCGAACCGGGCATCCTCCGAAGCCAACCTGAGGTCACAGCACAGGGATATCTCCAGTCCATCACCCAGGACATAGCCATGAACAGCCGCGATAAGCGGCTGGGGAATACTCAAAAACAGCCCCCACACATCCCTCTCCCAGCGCACCTGCCGGGCGATCACCGGGGAGGGTGCGGTGAGAAACTCAGAGAGGTCAGCCCCGGCGCAGAAAGCCTTCTCCCCGGTGCCCCTGAATATGACTACCCTGACCTCAGGGTCACCCTTAATTGCCGCCAGCACCTGGTATAGTTCGTCCCTCATCTGGAGGTTATAGGTATTCAAGGCCTGCGGCCGGTTAAGGGTAACATAACCAAGGCCGTCTCGCTTTTCGTAGATAATCGTCTCAAAATCAGCCATCGGGATTTTTTCCTTAAGTTACCGTCCCTCGAATCGAGGCGGTCTCTTCTTCAGAAAGGCGGTAATGCCCTCTGTCCTGTCAGCAGTGGTATGCAACAAAAAATAAAGGTCAGCCTCGAGGCGAAGCCCCTGCTCCAGGGTTAAATCCAGCCCCTTATTCACCGCTTCCTTGGCAAACCTCAGGGCAACAGGTGCCCTGGCCGCCATGGTCCCGGCCAGGGTTTCCACCTCTTGAGCCAGCTCATCATCAGCAATTACCTGACTCACCAGTCCGATGTCAAACGCCTCAGCGGCGCTTATAGTCTCAGTGGTAAGAATTAATTCCAGCGCCTTACCCCTGCCCACGATGCGAGATAAGCGCTGGGTACCGCCATCCTGCGGGATAAGCCCCCGGGCTACCTGAGGAAAGCCGAAGTGTGCCTTCTCCGCCGCCAGCCTGAGGTCACAGGCAAGAGCCAGCTCCAGTCCCTGCCCCAGGGCATCCCCGTTGATAGCGGCAATAACCGGGCAGTCGATACCGGCTACTGCCGCAGCCACGCCAGGGGCATATTCCCCCCGCCCAAATTCACTGCCCGCGCAGAACGCCCCATCCCCGGCCCCGGTGATTATAACCACATAGACTTCATCATCCTGGTTCACCTGACAGCAGATATCCTCCAGTTCCCGGGCAAGCTCACGGTTAATGACATTATCTGCCTCAGGGCGGTTAAGGGTAATATAAGCGATATGGTCTTTCCTGGTGTAGAGGACAGCGGCAGCGGGCATACAAATAGCTCCCTTTCCCACCTATCTTAAACTAACTTTATCACCAGCGTCAACATCGCCGGCGAAGTGACAGATATCACCCAGGGGACACTCCCGGCAGCGGGGGCGGCGGCGGCAAACACTCTTCCCCAGATGGACCAGCAAGGCATGGTATTCATTGAATAGCCGCTCATCAAGCGGCAGGTCTTCCATGAAGAGGTCCTGATAGGCAGTATAGCTATTACTATCCGGTGCCAGGCCAATGCGGCCCATGATACGGCGGGTATAGGCATCAATAACAAAAACGGGTTTGCCGGCCGCATACAGGATTATGGAGTCGGCGGTCTCCGGCCCGACGCCATGAAGGGAAAGAAGCTGCCGGCGCAGGCGGTCAGCATCACCGGCAAACAGTCTCCCCAGGCTGTCGTCATAGTATTCACCAAGCCAGCGGGCAAAGGCTTTGAGCTTTAACGCCTTGGCGTTATAGTAACCGCAGGAATAGATAAGGGCAGCAAGCTCGGCAAGAGGCAGCCGGCGCAGCACTTCCGGTGATAATGCCCCGGCTGATTTTAGATTGGCTATTGCCTTCTCCACATTACCCCAGGCAGTCGCTTGAGTAAGGATAGCACCGACTATTACCTCAAGGGGCTCCTCGGCCGGCCACCAGTGCTGGGGCCCGTAGCAGGCCAGCAGGCGGCGGTAGATGGTTATTAATGCCCGGTCTCGTGGCAAATGGTTATCCATGGCGCTACTCCGGCATCAATCACAATCTCAGAGACTGTTTCTCCCCGGTTATGGTGCCGTGGCTGTCTAATCTCATTTCTGACGGTGCCTATTGCCTTCAAGGTCATGCCAGGTGGTTTATTAGCCATTTTAGTATCCCACTATATTAGCATACCAGAGACCAAAAGAGGCTGCCTTCTCAAATAACAGCCTCTCTGTCATTTCTTACTCGAAGAGGGGGTTACTCCAGCGGGGTGAGGGTTAAGAGCTTCCTGGCAATCTCCGGATACCTGGCGATGAAGAGCAGTTCGTCTTCAACGAGTGGCTTCTGTGACTCCACATTAGCATATCTTACCAGCTCCAGGATGTCATTAGCTTCCTCTCTATTGGCAAACGATACCTCTATCTTTCCCATGATATGACTGAAGCCGGATACTCCGCTATATTCTCCAGTGCAAATTTCCCTTCCCGTTTCCACAAACTCCGCTTCACCCCTGCCCAGTTCCTCAAAGCCATACAGCTCGTAGTTTTCGGGGTCCTTCAGTACACCATCAGCATGGATGCCAGACTCATGAGCAAAGGCATTAGCGCCCACCCCGGGCTGGTTCATCGGAATCGGCACCCCAAAGGCGTAGCTGGCGAACCTGGCGATTCTCCACGCTTTGGACAGGTCAACCGAACCGCCCAGCTGGTATTTCTCAGTAAACCCCTTTGACTTGGTCACCGCCAGAATCACCGCTACCAGGTCAGCATTTCCTGCCCTCTCCCCGATACCGTTGACGGTAGTATTGATATAGGCATCCTGTCCGCCGTCTATCGCCCCCTTAGCTCCGGCGAGAGAATTGGCCACCGCCATTCCCAGGTCACCATGGCAGTGCTGCTCGATGGGCATCCCGACATTCTCCGCCAGCGCCCTGATGGCTTCATAGATGGTGAAGGGATTATCGTAACCCAGGGTATCACAGTACCTGAGCCTGTCCGCCCCATGCTCTTTAGCCGCAAGTCCGAATTTGACCAGGAAGTCCAGCTCCGTCCTCGAGGCATCCTCGGCATTGACACCGATGCTCTCCGCGCCAAGGGACCGGGCCGCATCAACCGCCTCGGTCATTTCCCGGATAATATCATCCCTCTGCTTCCTTCCCTGGAACTTGCCATTAATCATCTGGTTCGAGGTGGATATGGAGAGATTGAGATGCCGGACACCAGGCACCATCCTGAAGGCCGTCTCCACATCACCAACGATAGCCCTTATCCATCCTCCCAGGCGGAGGGGCTTAAGGACTCCCATCTCAGCCAGTTCCAGATTTGCCTGCAGGTAACGAGACTCGTGCCTGGAGGTAGGGAAGCCAAACTCGGACTGGAAGACCCCCATCTCGTTCAGGTAGGTATTAATCATCGTTTTCTCGAGCTTGGACAGGCCGAGCTTTGCTGTCTGCACCCCGTCCCGGTTGGTCACATCGAGAAGATAAATCTTCGGCATTACCTTACTCCTCCTGGAAACTTCAAGGGGAATATAAAATAATACCATATCCGAACCGCCTGCGGCAAGGTTACCGGCGGCTTCCAACCACTACGCCTTGCCTTCGGTTCTGTGCTAGAATGACCATATTAGACTGCTCTCAATTTCAGGAATAAGCGATGGAAGAACTGGGATTTGGCCTTGACCTGCTCATTGTCCTGGTTACCGCTATAGTCGGAGGTATGCTAGCCCGCCGGCTGAGGCTGCCCGTCATTCTGGGCTATCTTGTAGGCGGTATCGCTGTCGGCCCCCATGGCTTCGGTCTCATCCATGACCCGGAGACAATCCGCACCCTGGCCGACATCGGGGTAATCCTGCTCCTGTTCACCTTAGGGCTCGAGTTCTCCTTGAGTGAACTCAAGCGAATGGGCAAAGTCGCCATCCTGGGTGGTGCCGCCCAGATATTACTGACCGCGGCGGCGGGCCTGGCCCTGGGCAAGCTGCTGGGGTGGGCAACGCTGCCGGCAATCTTTTTCGGCTTCCTTATCGCCCTCAGCAGCACCATGATTGTGCTCAAGACCCTGATGGAGCGGGGAGACCTTGACTCAGGGCACGGCCGCATCATGATAGGCATCCTCCTGGTGCAGGACCTGAGCCTGATACCGCTGATGATTATCCTGCCGACGCTGGGCGGGGGAGGAGCGGGACTATGGTCAGTCCTGGGCATCGCCATCCTCAAGGCAGTGCTTTTTATTGCCGTGATGCTGGTCCTGGGCATGTGGGGACTGCCCTGGCTGCTGGGACGGGTCGCCGGAGAGCGTTCCCGGGAGTTGTTCCTGCTGGCCACGGTAACCCTGTGCCTGGCAGCCGCCTTCGGTGCCTACTTCTTCGGCCTATCTGCTGCCGTTGGTGCCTTTATCGCCGGACTGCTAATCGGCCAGTCTCTCTTCGCCCGCCAGGCGCTGGCTAATATCGTCCCCCTGCGCGATACCTTCGGGGCTCTCTTCTTTATCGCCCTGGGCATGCTGGTCAACCTCCATTTTCTAACGGAGAATCCGGCCACCGTGACAGTGGTGGTAATATTCATCATTGCGGCCAAATTTATCATCTGTGGCCTCATCCCCTGGCTCTTCGGCTACAGTTTCAAGACCGCCCTTTTCACCGGGATGGGACTATTCCAGATAGGTGAGTTCAGCTTCGTCCTGGCAGGAATGGGCGTGGAGACCGGCATTGTCTCCCCCTATCTTTACTCCCTGACCCTGACCAGCGCCATCATCACGATGCTGCTGACCCCCTTCGCTTTAAGCCTTACCCCACCCCTCTACCGGTGGCTCAGCCGGAAAAAGAAGCTGGGCCGACTGGTGGTAAGACACCTTGAGCCGGACTGGCCGAGCAGGGAGTGGCAGCTCTCAGGGCATGCCGTAATCTGCGGTCACGGCCAGGTTGGCAGCAATCTGGCAAGGGTCCTGGAGCGGCGGAACCTCTCCTACCTGGCGATTGACCTTGACCCCCAGGTCATCTCAGGACTGCATTCCCGGGGAATCCCCTGCATCTACGGTGATGCCTCGAACCCCGAGATACTCGCTCACGCCCGGTTGAAGAAGGCCCGTATTCTTATCTGTACCTTCGCCGAGGCCATGGCCACGGAACTAACTATCAGGAATACCCTGAGAATCAACCCCAAACTTGATATCGTGGCCAGGGTCCACCACGACGCTGATGCGGAACTACTGAAGGGCATCGGCGCCACCGAACTGGTCCGCCCCGAGTTTGAGGCCAGCCTGGAGGTAATCCGTCACACCCTGCGCCGGTTCGGCCTGACCGGCATCGAGATTCAATACATCCTCAATGGCCTCAGGGAGGGTAAGGTCTAGCCTGGATTTTTGAATTGCCCGGCGCCGTGTAAATTCGGGCCGAGCCTGTGATATAATCTAAGCCGGAGTGAGGTGAAGGATGGCCAGAACAAAAGTAGGCATCATCAATGTCACCGGTTATACCGGGGTTGAGCTGGCACGGCTGCTGGCCGGGCACCCCCATGTAGAGCTCGCCTCGGTTACCGGACGCAGCGCCGCCGGGCGCAAGCTGGGTGAGGTCTTCCCCCACCTGGACGGCCTGGCTCTCAACATCGAAACCGAACTTGGGGAGGTCGATTTAGCCTTCTCCGCGATGCCACACAAGGAGAGTGCGGAAGAGGTCGTGCCGCTACTTGAGCGTGGTATCAAGGTAGTGGACATCAGTGCCGACTTCAGGCTGAAGGATGCTTCAGAATACCAGAAGTGGTACGGCTTCAGCCACCCCGCCCCCCGGCTGCTCGCAGAGGCGGCCTACGGGCTGACCGAGCTATACCGCCCCCGGATTGCCTCGGCCCGGCTGGTGGCCAACCCCGGCTGCTACCCCACCGGGGCTATCCTGGCCCTGGCACCGGTAGTCAAAGAAGGCTTGACTCAACCCGATATTATCATCGACAGCAAGTCCGGCGTCTCCGGAGCCGGCCGGACCTTAAACCAGCAAACCCACTACGCCGAAGCCAATGAGGACATCTCTGCCTACGCCCTGGAGGGACACCGCCACCTGCCGGAGATTGTCCAGGAGCTAAAGCAGCTTCAGCCGGGGCAGATGGTATCGGTAACCTTTGTCCCCCACCTGACCCCGATGACGCGGGGAATACTGACCACCTGCTATGCCCAGCCGGCACCGGGCAAGCTCGCCGGCGGCAAAAAGGGAGCGAAAGAGCTGCGGGAGCTGTACCTCGACTTTTATAGAGACGAGCCCTTCGTCAGGGTAGTAGCCTCCCCTCCCCACACCAAACATACCTCCGGGAGCAACCTCTGCCTCATCCATCCCACCATCAACCCCACCACCGGGAAGCTGGTCATCATCAGCTGCATTGATAACCTGGTTAAGGGAGCGGGAGGACAGGCAGTCCAGAACATGAATCTTATGCTCGGCTTCCCCGAAACAGCCGGGCTTCAGGCGCTGGCCATCTACCCCTGAGCGGGGTTCAAACAGGGAGAGGTCAAATGGACCAACCGGAATATACCCACCTGAAAACCGGCGAGGAGATACCCTGTATCGCCGGCTATTATACCCCCCGGGAGGAAGTGAGGATTGATTACAACGGCCGGCAGGTCCTCTACGTGGTCGGACAGGCCGTCATAGAGTCTTCCTGCTGTGGTATCGGTAGCTGGGGATATGTCCTGGTGCCCGGCTACATCCTCGACTGGCAGAGCCGGACAAACGAAGCGGGGCTAGCGGTATCAACGGTGGAGCCAGTTTCAGACAGAACGGCTCGGGAAGAAATCGGAAAAATCATCAGGGAGGCGGAGGCTATCCCCCAGATTAGCTTCTGGTAAAGCCTGATTTGGCGCCGTTGTCAGCTAAACTGGCATCTGCTATACTTCTACCGGTTATACAGGTATGCCCCCATCGTCTAGAGGCCCAGGACACCGGCCTTTCAAGCCGGCAACAGCGATTCGAATTCGCTTGGGGGCGCCACTTAAGGAGAACGAGATGGAGCAGCTCTGGGCACCGTGGCGGATACGCTATATCCAGATGGAGAAACCACCGGGGTGCGTCTTATGCGACAAGCCGAAAGAGACAGACGATGCCGCCAACTACATCCTGTACCGGGGAAAAAAGAACTTCGTCATGCTGAATACCTATCCGTATAACCCGGGGCACCTGATGATAGCCCCCTACCGGCATATCGCCAGTCTGGAAGAGCTAACCGATGAGGAGCTCCACGAGCACATTGAGCTCGTCAGCCGGAGTATCAAAATCTTAAAGCAGGTATTCAGTCCCGGCGGCTTTAACACCGGGATAAACATGGGCAAGCTCGCCGGCGCCGGCATTGACGACCACATTCACAGCCATATTGTGCCCCGCTGGCAGGGTGATAATAATTTCATGCCGGTGATATCGGATGTCAGGGTAGTCCCTGAAGCCCTGGCCGAGACCTATGAGAAACTGGTTTCCTATTCAGGTGCCTTCAGATAGTCTATTGCCCACTGGATGGCATCCTCTTCCTCAAGCCCGTAGTCGGGCTCAAGTCCCTCGCCCTCTATCAGGCGACCCGCGGGGGTAAGCCAGCGCGCAGTGGTGATATACAGCCCCGAACCGTCCCCGAGCCGGCGCATGATATTGACACTGCCCTTGCCATAGGTCTGACTGCCGGCAACAACCGCCCGTTTACTATCCTGCAGGGCTCCCGCCAGCACCTCACTGCCGCTGGCACTGTAGCCATCAACCAGGACCACCAGCGGCAGCCCCGTAACCACCCGGCCCGGCTCAACTGCCAGCGAAGTCTGAGTCCCCTGATTATCCACCACCGTGACCACCGCGGCACCCTCTTCCAGGAAGCAGCCGGCGACCTCGACCACCGTATCCAGCAAGCCGCCGGGGTTGCTGCGCAGGTCAAGGATAATGCCGGAAGCTCCGCCTGTACCCTCCAGCACCCGTGACAGCTCCCCGGCAGTGGTCTCCGAGAAATAGGTAATCTTAACGTAAGCGATGTCCCCCTTCATCTCAGAATAGACGCTGGCGAGTTCAATCTCCGCCCTGACTATCTCAATCTCCACCGCCTCACTCTCCCCCTCGTGAAGGACGAGCAGCCTGACCGGTACCCCCTTTTGGCCCCGGATGGTGAGCACCGCCTCGGCCAGACTCATCTCCGAGGTAGGCCGGCCATCAATCTCCAGGAGCACATCGCCCGCCCTGATGCCCGCCCGGGCCGCCGGGGCACCAGCGATAGGGGCAATAATCACCAGTTGGCCCTCCCGCATCGTCACCTGGGCACCGATACCCTCGAACTTCCCTTCCAGGTCGGCCATGCCCAGCTGGCAGCTCTCCGGGTCCAGGTAAGAGGTATGGGGGTCATCCAGTGCCGCTACCATTCCCTCGATGGCCCCCCGGCTCAGTGCCGCACCATCAAGCCTGTCCCTCTCCACATAGTCCTGGAAGATAATATTCCACGCTTCGGCCACGGTATCCAGTCCTGCCTCCGGCCCCGAGGCGCTCCGGGCGCCCAGTGTATAGCCGGCACCAAAGGATAGACCAATGGTGCCCACCAGCACCAGGACTAACACTGCGGTTCTTACTGTTTTTAACATCGGACCCTCTCTCCCTTAAAGTGCTTCAGGCAGCCGGAAGCAGCTCGCTTGCCGGGGAAATGAAAGCGCGGAATTCGGGCAGGCTGGTTACGGAAGGGCGGCGACGGCGTTTACTATCCTGATGGTATCCTTTATGCCGCCAAGACCAAAGTATACCCCCACCTCTCTCAACTCGTCATAACCAAGCCCGCGGAAAAGCCGGCGTCCTGCCACCCGGCACATCTCGTCATAAAGGGCGGGCCACTGGTTACCCTGGCGGTGAATGCAGAAGAGGATGAAGTCCCTGGCTACTGGACTGATGGTTTCCACGCCCCCCACTATATGCCAGGCAGACCGGGGGGGCAAGCCCGCTGGCGGCGGCTGGCGTCCCTCTTTTAGCCTCGATAACCCTTGATAACTCCCGCTTTATTAACTTTTTCTTCCCTTTTCAGGGCCTCAGGTGGAGAGGAAAAGGTCACCCAAAAAAGGGGCCAAGTAAACCTGTAAGCCGAGTTCTGTACTCCGATAATCGGAGCGGTGACCATCTATCTAGCCCTGGTGTTACCACCAGGGTCATGCGACCAACCCGGGGACGGGGCCGGGCGTCCCTTTGCCCCCCTATTTGGTCTTGCTCCGGATGGGGCTTGCCCAGCCGGCTGGTCACCCAGCCGCTGGTGAGCTCTTACCTCACCATTTCACCCTTACCCCGGCATAACCCGGGGCGGTATGTTTCTGTGGCGCTTTCCGTAGGGTCACCCCTCCTGGGCGTTACCCAGCATCCTGCCCGGTGGAGCTCGGACTTTCCTCTGCGGTAGTCACCCTACCACAGCGGTCACCCGGTTTACTTGACCCACTTACAGCGTAGTATAGAGGGCGCAATCTGTCAACAGTGAAGTTAGTCCCCCCGTCTCAAGGGGGCGTGGGCGAGGCGGTGGGCCTCCCCGTTCTGCTGGCGCGGAATATGAGTAATGGTAAAGCCTCCAAACCGTCCCAGGAGCTGCCTCACCCGGTGATGCAGGGGCTTTAAGGCCGGCGCCTTCACCCGGTAGCGGCCGTTAACCTGCCTCACCACCAGCTCGGAGTCCAGCCTGATATCCACCTGCTCGGCACCCAGCCTGACGGCTTCCTCCAGGGCGGCGATAACCGCCCGGTACTCCGCCTGGTTACTGGTTGCCCGGCCAATGGACCAGGAAATGCGGGTAGTAACCCTGCCCTGCTCGTCCTTTACCACCGCCCCGATGGCTGCCGGACCGGGGTTACCCGCGGAAGCGCCATCGGCGTATATCACCGCCCTTTTAACCATTACCTGTCTTTGCCTCAGGGCAGGAACAGGATGCGCCCGCAGCTGCCGCACTGCATCAGGCTGCCGCCTTTTACCCGCTGCAGTTCGGCGGTGGACAGTGCTATCCCACAGCCGCGGCACCTTCCCTGCTCTACCCTGGCTACCGCATTCCCTTTCTGCTTCTTAATCCTCTGGTAGACCTCAACCGCCGGCGCGCTAATCCCGGCTGAAAGCTGCCCGCGCTCACCCTTAAGCCTTAAGACTACCCCCTCGAGCCGCTCTATCTCCGCCGCCAGCTGCCGCTGCTGCTGGTGCCACTCGGCCTCCAGTGCCTTCAGATGTCCTTCAAGCTCCGCCAGGCTGGCCTCGGTCAGCTCAACCTGTCCCATGAGCTCCAACGCCTTATCCTCCAGCTCGCCCCGCCTCTTTTTCAGCGCCTCAACCTCCTGCTGGAGGCTGGTCAGCTCCCGGGGACTCTTTATCTGGCCGCCGAACAGCTTCCCCTCGGCATCCGTGAGCCTGGTTACAAGGTCATCTATCTCCCATTCTGCCGGGTGCTGCTGGCTCTTAACCTCCTCCAGGTGGTCCTTTACCTGCGCAACCTCACGGCGCATCCTGCCCGCCGCCGGGCTCTCCCCCCGCTGGCTGGCGGCCTCCTTGAGGGCCTGCTCGTTCCTCTCAAGCTCCAGGTCAATCTCACATAGCTGGTAAAGCTGCCGGGCAACATTCATTTTTTATCCCGTCTATTCTATAACGGCTATGCCGCAATAGCAATTCGTTGTATTCACCTGGTATCGCTAACTCGTGGAATGTAGCCTGAATGACAAGGCGCCCACCAAATATACTGGTAGGCGCCTCTAACCTATACCATTAGTGAGGAGGATTCAGGTCATTTAGCCAGCCGAGCCTCAGCCTGCATCTTCTCTATTATATCAACCTTTTTGGCAAACGGAAGCCCTTCAAGCTTTTTCGCCCTGGCTGCCCTGGCTTCTTTGAAGCGTTGCAAGTAATCCGTTGAACCTTTTTTGTAAGAGCCCTTCTTCGTCATCACACCTCCCCAGTATATCATCTAGTAAGCTCTCATCTGCCTTGTCTAATAATTCGGCTATGCGAATCTTGTCTTTCGCCCTAAAAGCCTTTAGCAAAAGAGCTATTAAATACTCCACAGTAACAACTTTGGTATTTACGCCCTTAACTTTTATTCTGTGAGCATCTCTAATGGCATTATCAAATAACTTTCCTATAAAGCTGGGAAAGAATTGAACTGGCATATCACCTATGTAAATGAAAACATTCTCTATCTTGTTGCCTTGTTTCTTAAAATACTCGTACAAAGATTGATAATCTTCATCATTCTCCAGAAGCACTATAATGTCTAAATCATATGTATATGCTGGCTCAAGATAATAACTTACTGCGTACCCGCCAGCTATAGCATAGTCTTTAATAACTCTCTTTTTCTTCAAATCATTTAGGGTTACTAACGCCCCTTGAAAGCTCAAAATATACCCCTACCTGGAAGAAGACTCAGGCTTCTCTATTCTTTAGCTCACCAACCACGTGCTCTCAGGGTCCCGCTCAACAACTACCGTATAAGACTTCTTCATAGCACCTCCTGCTCATAGATTGTATCAGCCCGTACTCCTTACGGCAAGTATCCTTTTTTCTATCTTTACAAGGCGACCCTCTTTCTTGTTACCACGAACGAAGTGTAGCAATCCCGTTCGCAGGTCACCGCCCCGATACAGGCCGCAGCCGGGGAATGAGGCTTCTGCTTCACAAAGGGCTTAAAAGATTCTTGCCTTTTATCCCATTTTTGGCTATAGTTTATCTGAATGCGGTTAATGGTAAAGAGAGGGGTGCAACAGTGAAAACATGGCGCAGGATAACTGTTTTAGTGGTGTGCCTGGCGCTGGCCGCTCAAGCGGCCTGCGGCTGCGGTAATGGTAGTGATGAGGAAATCAAACACCAGCTGGTTGAGGTGGTGAGGGATAACCTGACGGTTGAGGTCAGTGGCAGCGGTAATATAGGTGTCTCCAACGAGGTAGACCTCTCCTTCGGGGTTGGCGGTAAAGTAGACGAGATATATGTTAGCGAAGGTAACCGGGTTACCGAGGGCGAGGTATTGGCCACGCTCGATACTACCTCCCTGGAGCTGGTAGCGAGAGGGGCGGAGATTGACCTGGAGCTGGCTACCAACAACTATAAAAAGCTGACTACTCCCTATCCGTATTCTACTTTCCAGTTTGTCATCCCCGAGTCCGTGGAGGCCATCCGTGTTGCCCAGCACCAGATAGGGGAAACTCAGAAAGAATTTCTGAAAGGGCTAAAAGGGGAACCATACTCTATGGCCGAAATACAGGAGCAGTTGAGAAAAGCCCAGGAAAATTTAGCGGAGGCCGAGTCCAGGCTGGCCTGGGGTCTCGGTGCTGGAATCGCCCCGAGTATAGAATACTGGACATTGAGAAGCACCCAGCTCGCAGTGGAAAAAGCCCAGCTGGCTTTCGATAAAGCCAGCGATGACCTGGAAAACGCGGTGGTGGTGGCCCCATTCGATGGATTGGTGGCCGAAGTGTATGTTGAAGAAGGTGACATTCTTGCCCCCCCCACTGTGGCGTCCAGGCCGGTCATTCACCTTATTGACCCTGCCGGTATGGAGCTCACCGTTGAGGTGGATGAGATAGATATCGCCAGTGTCGAGCCCGGGCAAAAGGTGGCTATCGAGCTGGATGCCCTGCCGGAGCTTCAGCTTGAAGGCAGGGTAATCTCAATTTCCTCCCTGCCGGAACCGCAGGCCACGGTGGTGGCCTATAAGGTCAAGATTGCGTTTGATGTGCCCCCGGATGCGGGGCTGAAGGTCGGGATGAGCGCCGATGCCGATATTGTCATTGCCCAGCGCCGCGATGTCCTGCTGGTCCCCGACCGGGCGATTGATGCCGACAGCCAGGGAAATCCCGTAGTCAAGGTTGTGGTGGCAGAGGGAGAGACGGAAACAAGGCCGGTGGTCACCGGCATCAGCGACGGCCTGCAGACGGAGATTATCAGCGGAATTAGCGAGGGTGAGACTGTAGTGATTGAAATCCGGGTCAAGTCCACGTCCCCCATGGGGCTATTTTAGAAAGTAAACCCACGTCATTGCGAGGCATAAAGAGAGAGCCTCTTCCAATACAAGATAAGCCCGGATTTGGGACTTCCAGCGGATGGCAAAGGTAGCATTGAACGCTTAGGCCTTGCTTGACTTGACAAAGATAAGCGAGTGCGCTTATACTAAGCCCGTGGAAATACGATTCAGCCGCCATGCTAAGAATAAAATGAGGCTATATGGACTAACCACCGGGGAAGTTGAGGCAGCCATTAACTCAGGAAGAAGACTGAATCGAGAACACAAATGGGAATCCCAGCAGGGGAAGCTAAGGGTCGTATGGTTAATGGTAGGCTCCTATGCCCTGGTGGTAACTGTAATTAAAACCAGATAGAGGTGAGAGATGGTAAGAGAATTAAAGGCACCAGAAATGCCAAGGGGGGCTCTGAAAATTGAGTATGAGCCTGAGGTCGATATTCTTACCGTTTATCTCCAGGACCCGGAGACACCATTGAGCCATAGCAGTGAGACAGAATCCGGCGTACTCCTGAATTACGCCACAGAGGGTGGCCTTTCCTCGGTGGAGATACTGGACGCCAGCAAGCGTTTCCCTTCCGGGCAGCTAGCGGCTTCCAGCGTTAATGAGTTCATTGACCTGAGAACAGCGTCAAAGCTGGTCGGGATTGCACCGGTTACGCTGAGAACGCAGGCAGAGAGGGGAAGGCTGTGGGCGATAAAGCTTGGTGGCCAATGGGTGACCACACGAGAGCGCCTTCAGCAATATGTGGACAGCTGTTCCAGGGGTGCCAAAGCCGCCGGTCGAACTCCCTGATAAACCAGCGAGGCGGAGACTCCATCCTTCTGCAGTGATTCTAGATAACCAATGTCCAATTGAATCATCTAAAATGTAACCAAGGGGTTGCGAGGCATAAAGAAGAGAGCCCCCGGAAATCCGGGGGCTCTCTTGAGTATCCGACTTCAGGGTTCCCCTGTGTAGCAATACTACACGGGGTTACTCTGAAAGCTTATGTCAGACTACTCGTCTGGTCCTTACTATCAGCACAACCACGGCAAGACACAGCGCCGCGCCAATGCCAATCACCGCCCAGATATAGGCTGGAGTTGTTGGCTCCGGAGTTGGTGGTGGTGGTGGCGGTGGTGGTTCTGGTGCCGGTGGTGCCGCTTCAGTGGTGAAGCCGATAGTCCGACTCCAGTCAGCCTTGACGTTCGCAGTAGTAGCCTTGACATGCCAGTAGTAAACGGTGGAGTAGTCAAGCGTTACAGGAGAGGCATATGAAGTCTGCCCCACACCGAGCGCGTTGTCTCCGGTAGCACTGGCTACCACTTCAACGAAGTAACCGCGGGCCGTGGTTCCAGCATTCTTGCTCAGCTCAAACTCATAGCCGCTAGCATACTTCATCGCGTCCCAGTTGAATACCGGATTAACCGAGACACTCACCGCGGTAAGGCCCGCTGGAGTCTGAGGTACAGGAGCGTTTACATCAGCCTGTGGCTGCGGGTAAACCACCCTTATCTCAGACCAGGGACCCACTAACGGCGAAGCCGCCAGAGCTCTCGCCCTCCAGTACACCGGCTTTTCGTTGCTGACACCAGCCAGGTCGGCTGAAATGTCGACTGCAACCTGCGTGGCTGGTCGGGGCTGGCGCGTAGTAGAGTCGACACCGTTGATAAAGTTCTTGTCATTGCTGCAGGCAATCTGCCAGTTGGTAACGCCAGTCACGTTCTGAACCGAGACGGTAAACTCATCGGTTGAAGTACAGCTATAGCCATCAGCCGGACCTAACAGAGTGGGGCCGCCTGTACCCGCCGACACGACATCGGAGTAGATTCGGATGCCGGCGCCGTAAACTATGGCCACCATGTTGCCGGTGTCACCAGCAACGACGTTCAAATCGCTTGAAGCCGCACCCAGTCCAGCCACCCACTCAAAGGTAGGAGCTACTGGTGTCGGGCCCCAGGTCGGGGTGAGGGTGCGGTAGACCTGGTTGTTAGCCGTAACAGCGGGGTCGTTCACGTAGAGCGTCCCGTCACCGGCGAGGGCTATTCCAGCACCAGTCGCTGGGGTAACCGTCACCGTGTACCAGGTAGTGCTGGTACCAACCTGGAAGCGGAAGGCATCACCAGTGCCCGCCTCAACGGCATAGACATAGTCGCCGTCAAAGTCGGTAAATACGTTAGCAGCGGTTAGTGTGGTTCCCACCTTGGCCCAGGTGGTGCCGCCATCGGTGGAGCGGCGCACTGTTCCCGCACCGCCGCCGACCACAACCGTACTGCCGTCAACCACGATACTGGCAACACGAACAGTAGCACCGGTGGCTTTGAACATGCTGGTTGGCCATATCCAGCCGCTGTTGGTGCTCTTGGTTATGGAGCCGCTTGCGGAGTCGCCCACATAGAGGGTGGAACCGTCCGCCGCCGCCATGCTCTGGATACCGCCAACATTAGCGACTGTCCTTGCCGACCACTTGTTGCCGCCGTCAGCCGAGTACCACATGTTAAGAGCACCCTGGTCACCGACATAGACGGTGCTATCAGTGGCATAGTCCGGGCTCAGGGCAATAACACCAGTGCCGGCAGTAGCAAAGTTAGCCGTGAAGCACCTGTCCCAGGTACTGCCGCCGTTCTTGCTTACCCACACCGAAGTGTCGTTGGCACTGGCGCTGCTGGAGTCACTTACCATGAACATGGTAGTGTCAGTAGCGTAGTCAGGCGACAGTGCCAGTCCGGTAATCGTGGCTAATGCGGCAACAGCAGCATTGTCAATCAAGCCCCTCTCGTTGAAGTCAACGGCGCCGTCCGTGGAGACGGCAAAGGCGCTGTCATCACCAGCTGTGCCCGCTACCACCACCTTTGAGGTAGCGTAGTCAGCCGCTATGTCCACGTAGGCAAGGGTACCAGCCGCGGTGGAGATGCCTGAAGGCGCATTGGTGGCGCCATACCATGCCCAGGAACCGGCTGCCGCCGGGTTGGCGCAGCGGTAAACTTGGGCAGTGGCGGCAGCAGCCGCAGCGTAATTGCCACCAACTACGACGCCCTCAGCTTTGGTGCCGTCATACTTGATGTTCACTATCTGCTGGTTAAGACCCAGGTCCACGCCAGCACCAAAGTTGGTTATGCGGTAAACATCATCACCGCCAGCTACGCCACCAACACTTGCCGTGCTGACGTAAGCCCGCCTCAGGGTGGCTTCCATGGCGTTGTAGTCCGAGGGTAAGGCTATGCTGGAATAGATGATGCCAGTAGCAGCATTACCCTTTTCTTTAATGGCCAGGTTCACAGTAGCGGGGCCACCAAGCGCATTCCAGGCATTGGAGCCAATCTTGAGATGCAGCTGCGTGCCGGCAGCAGGTGTGCCTACCGCCAGCAGGGCGGAGTCAATAGGGTAGTTGGGTGAGAAAGCAATCGCTGTTACATCACCCAGAGCCGCGACGCCGTAGCCCGTCCAGATAAAAGTCCCGCCAAGGCCCCATAGCTGCACGCTGTTGGCAGGAACCGCTACAGCAGGTGTTGCCACTTCAGCTACACCAATGGCAATGACCCCCACCCCATCGTAGTTGGGGGATATCGCCAGCGAGGTGATCGCCTCGGTACCAGCCAGTGTTACAACACCCAGCTGGCTGAATGTAGCGCCGCCGTTGGTCGAACGGTAAACGTTGGCTCCGGTGGCAAAGACCACTGTCAAGTCGGTGGCGTAGTTAGGCGATACCGCCAGGGCAACGATGGGAACAGCAGGGCTAGCCGAGGTTGCCGACACCCAGCTGTAGCCGCCGTTCGTTGACTTGTAGACGTTTTCGGCACCGGCCGTATTCACGGCAGCAAACACCGTGTTGTCACTGGCAAAGTCAGGTGACAGTGCCACCGGACCCAGGTCGGCACCACCCGCTATCAGCGTGTTGCCGGTTGTGCTGGGGACATTGACCGCCGACCAGCTCAGTGTACCCGCCGCCGCCGGAGTTACCGCCGCGCCTATCATCAGGCTTGCGAGCAGCATTACCGTCAGCGCCACACTAAGTATTTTAGGTAATTTAGTTTTCATCGACCTTGAATTTTCCTCCTTATAAGGATATACCTCTGTCTCCACAAACAAACACACGCACCCCACACCTTCCCTTCATGGAAACAGGGTCACTTTTCGGGTTTCGGTTGCTTCTTGTCTGAAGCTCCCCCTTTCGGGCTCTTACCATCGCACCACCTCCTTTCCTAACATAACACTATAATACCATACTTTGTCAAGTAGGTACATAGCCCACTATAGCACAAAGTTCACATTTGTCAAGTTTCTGTTACTCGCTAATGACTATAGGTCAGGTTGCATCTTTGGTAAGGGGACATCTAGTTGCCGACATATCTTCCTAGCCAGAAGAATCTCCACTTCTCGGTGACGGGGAACGGTAGCAGTGTGGCCATTCTCTGGATTCATAAAAACTGAATGCTTGGAACCCTCCCTATGAAGAACACAACCCTCTTTGCTCAAATGCTTAATAAAGTCACGGCGCTTCAAAAGACTACACCTGGACCCGAATCTTCTTCTTGAGGATTTTCCCAGCTAGTCCTTTGGCCCTCAATTCCGACTGGCTTTCCAGTATGAGTTGTACCGCTTCTTCTAGGTTTTCTTGGACTTCTTTAACCGTTTTCCCCTGGCTAAAAGCACCTGGAACTTCATCTACCCATCCGATGTACCATCTATCACGTTTCTCAATGGTTGCTTCAAGTATCCGCTCCATGTCACAGCCTCCCTATCTACAACATCAGTATACAACATACGGAAATCTAGAGTCTACTTTTTATCTCTTCCCCTACGCTATTCCCCTGATGACGTCCGATAACCCGGCCCTGAATCTCAACGTTTTCCGGCGCCGCGTAGAGTGGCCGCATCCGGCTGTTTGCCGGCTGAAGATGTACCGGGGGGACGGCTCGGATGAATTTAAGGAGTTCTGGTTCGAGATGGAGCGGGCAAAGAGCCGGTACCGCCCCAGCCAGACGATAAACTTCTATGTCGACCCGGGAGAGGGGCACGACGACTTCCTGATGAGCCTAGCACTCCTGGTTAAAGCTGCTAACCAGTACTCCCCGCGTGAGGCTAAGGGAAGTATCCCTAATAGACAGCGCTCCTTCTCCCCAGGAGGAAGCCGATAAAGAGGAGCAGCAGCCCCCCGAGACCGTAAAGAAAATACAAAAACCATCCTGTCAGCTCAAAGGCAAAACCAACATCGAATGTCCCCGCCGTTGTCCACCCGCTCTCGTTGGAGGCACCATCCACCGCCTTTACCCTCCAATAATAGGGGGCGTCCTTCTTGCTTGACTCCAGTTTTTCCTCTTTGGTGAGGGTGTACTCCGACGCGGTGATTCCTCCCTTATCCAGGATAATAGCATCCCCGCTAAAGGCCTCGTCAGAAGCAATCTGAAGACGGTAGGTTACGCCGCTGGGGTCGGTAACCTCCTCCCAGTCAAAGCAGGCCTTTGACTTCGCCTTGGCGTCCATTTCCGGCAGCAGCGGCACCGGTACCGGCGGCGCCGCCGCCTCCATCACAAAGGTTGATACCGCAGTATTGGTGCCGTCGGTCGCCGTTATGGTATGGGCCCCCGCCGTGCTTTCCGGAACGGTAAAGGTGGCCGAGAAAGCCCCCGCGGCATCAGCCGTGGTTGTCGCCACCACCACCGGCTCCGTGGCATAGGTGACGGTCACCGTGGCGTTAGCTATAAACCCCTTACCGCTGACGGTAAGCTCCATACCCGCATGGCCCGGCGCCGCCTGGCTCGTAGCCGTGCTGAGGCTGATACCCGCAGAAACAGCAAGGTTGGCATCAGCTTCATTGGTACCGTCGCTGGCCTCCACCTTATAGGTACCATTGACCACGGCAGGGATTGTAAAGACAGCGCTGAAGCTGCCCTCGCTATCACTCTTAAAGGTGGCCGGGGTCGTCGCAACCTCGGTGCCGTTAAAAGTAACCGTTATTGACCTCGTGGAGCGAAAGCCGGTGCCGCCGACCGTTATCCCGGTCCCGGCCGCCCCCGAGGCCGGGGTAAGGGTTAATGCCGGCTCCACGGTGAAGTCGGCCTCAGCCTCGCTACCCGATTCGTCCGTAACGGTTACGGTATGCTTGCCCTTGGTGCTCTCGGGAATAATGATAGTGCAGCTAAAGTCACCGCTATCCGTCTCCTCATCACCGCTCTCGATATCCACCTCATCACCCGCGTACTCGACGGTGATTTCCTCATCACCCGCAAACCCTTCACCCGTAATCTCAACCTCGGTGCCCACCGCACCCTCGTCAGGGTCTAACGTAATCTCACCGGCAATCACCGTAAAGGTAGTAACAGCCCTTATGCGCTTGCTACCAGTATTGGTAACAGAGACATAGTAGCTGCCACCATGCACATCTTCACTTCCGATTGTGAGCACGGTAGGCACCGTAAAGCGCTGGTTGGAAAATGTGCCGGAGTAGCTAACCCACACCCCTGGTTTCACTCGTTTGTAGATATTAACCTCATCATCTATGTCGTAACCCACCACGGCTTCATCACGGGAGAAGTAGATATCAACATAACTATCGTAATAATCAGTCTGTGAGACATAGTAACTCGCCGTGAAACCCGAGCCGCTAACATACACATAGCTACTGATTTCCCCCTCGTAAGGGTTCAGCGTAAGCGAGGCCGCCAGGGCCGGGGTGGCGGGAACGGCTGCCCCCAGCAGCGCCAAGATAACGGCCAGCACCAGAATGCCGGCAAACCTGTTACTTTTCATCTGACATCCACCCTCCTCATTCCTCCCCCTCCCTATAAGAGGGAGAAATTCTTTATTCGCCGGGGTTTTAACCCCATTCAGATAAGTTTCTTCCTGGCACCAGGCCGGGGGCTATAGGTGCCGGCGAAGTTATCCAGGACATCCTTTCGAATCAGCCACGTATTGTGAATCTTCGCCGCCGGTATATCCCCCTGCCGGCAGAGCCGCTTCACCGTCTCCGGATGAACCTTGAGCCGGCGCCCGGCCTCTATCACATTTAAATAGTTATCCAGTAGTGTCATCATAAAAGTGCCACTTTGTTAAAACAATAATAACCCCGGTGGGCCCTTTTGTCAAGCTCATATTCTCACCCCTATTCCCCTCTCCGAGTTTGCTTCGGCTCCGCCTCGCAATGACAGAGGGGTCTGGGGTCTCCCCAGCGCTCCTGCTCCTCACAGGCTGCCCGTTGGGGTCTGGGGTTTCCCCCGTGTCTCTGCTCCTCACGGAGTGTGCTCCCTCCTTGTCCCGGCCGGAGTTATCGTGCTATTATATGATAGCCAGGTTTGCACCGAAGGTGCAAAACGGGAGGAGGGGAGAAGGGATATAGACACTGGGGATACCCCAGACTCCAAGGGATAATGCATTTTGTATTTGCGCTAAAGCACAAAAGCCTGAAGCAGGCCCTTTCTCGCCGGCGGAAGCGCCACATCGTTGACGGCAGCCGGTTACAATCAGCGGTGCTGGTGCCCATTTTTCAAAAGCAGGAGCAGTACCACGTCCTGCTCACCCAGCGGACAGACAAGGTGAAGGAGCACAAGGGCGAGATATCTTTTCCCGGCGGGGCCTGTGAAAAGGCAGACGGCACCCTGGTAAACACCGCCCTGAGGGAAAGTGCCGAGGAAATAGGCCTGGCGGCGGAGACGGTGGAGGTGCTGGGGGAGCTGGATGATGCCGTCAGCCGGACCTCGAATTATATCATCTCTCCCTTCGTCGGTCTTATCCCCTGGCCGTACCGGTTTAAGATGAACGGGGACGAAACCGCGGAGATAATCGAGGTGCCCCTCCCGGTGCTGCTGGACGGGGGCTCCCTGCATAAGGAAAAGGAGATTATCGACGGCGAGGAGATGACCTCTTACTCCTATCACTACCAGGGGAAGATAATCTGGGGGGCTACCGCCAGAATCCTGCGCCAGTTCCTGGATATCTTCTCTTCCCTTCAATAGCACCCTCAGCTTTGACCTTTATCCGCCCGGGCTTGACCTCATAATAAAGTTCCTCAACTATCCTTATACACTATTATTAATTTTCCTGAAGATATATTGACATGGTTTATAAAATAATCTATAATCCTTTGTGAGGCGGGGTGAGAGATGGCAGGCAAGGACTACTATAGCATTTTAGGAGTCAAGCGGGACGCCAGGGAGCGGGAGCTAAAACAGGCTTACCGGCGGCTGGCGCGCAAGTATCACCCCGATGTTAACCCGGGTGACAGTTCAGCGGAGGCAAAGTTCAAGGAAATAAACGAGGCTTACGAGGTCCTCTCCGACCCGGAAAACCGGCGTAAGTACGACCAGTTCGGTGACCGCTGGCAGTATGCCGACCAGTTCGCCCGGGCAGGCAGGCAGCAAGCACCGTTCGGGGACTTTAGCCCGGGCGGCACCAGCTTTCACTTCACCGGTGACGACCTGGGGAGCCTGTTCGGCGACCTGTTCACCGGTTTCGGGACTCACCCCGGGCAATCGCGCTTCACCGAAGATGTCCGGGGCCGTAAAAAGGCCCTCGACATTGAATATCCGGTCGAGGTAACCCTGGAGGAAGCCTATCATGGGGCCAGCCGTCTCCTCTCCTTCGAGGACGGCCGGCGCCTTGAGGTCAAGATTCCCCCCGGGGTGAAGGACGGCTCCCGGGTGCGCATCTCCGGCAAGGGGAGGCAGGGACGCGGGGGGGCCAGGGGTAACCTTTACCTGGTGACATCGGTCAAGCCACACCCCATGTTTCAACGAAGTGGCGATGATTTAAACGTGGAGGTCAAGGTCCCGCTCGTGGTGGCAATGCTTGGCGGTGAGGTCCAGGTGCCCTCCCCAAAAGGAAAGCTGGCGCTGAAGGTCCCGCCCGAGACGCAGAACGGCCGCGTCTTCCGCCTGGCCGGACGGGGGATGCCCCACCTGGGTAACTCCTCCCGCGGTGACCTGCTGGCAAAGGTGAATGTCACATTACCGACCAGCCTTTCCGCAAAGGAAAAGGAGCTCTTTAAACAGCTTGGCGAACTCAGACCAGCCCGGTAGGATGTGAGGGAAATGGAATTAGATGACAGCGAACCCCGTTATGTAATAAGTATCGCCGCCAGAATGGTAGGAGTGCGGACTTACACCCTGCGCTACTACGAAAAGGTGGGCATCATCGAGCCGTCCCGGTCCCCGGGTAACATCCGTCTCTATTCGGAGCAGGACATCGCCCGGCTCCGCACGGCGAAGACCCTGATGGACGATATGGGGGTTAACCTGGCCGGGGTAGAGGTTATTATGAGGATAGCGCAGCATACGGCTGACCTGCAGCACCGCCTTGAGGAGCTTGAGGCCGAGCTGGGGGAACTCCCCCAGCCCCCTATCTCCTCACGGAGTGTGCCCCCCCCTGGGCTTTAGTTTGGCACTTGCCTGTGATAATATAAAAAGAACTAAAAAAGGGAGGTTTTCGTATGGTAGACTGGCAGGTAACCGCAACCACGATTTACTGTGATGCGGTGGATGCAGACCCAACCATCATGGTACACAAGGACAGGTCGGTAGAGTGCACCGGTTACAAGAAGTATGGCGAGAATATTTCCAAAGAAGCGGCCGGTGACCTGAGGGAGAAAGGGAAAAAGCTGGGCAGGGTACTCAAGTGCGAGGGCCCGGAATGCTCCCGGGTCATCGAGTACCACGACAAGCTCTTTGCCGAGGAGGAAGCCAGGGCAAAAAGCTAATTAATGGGAACGTGGTTTGATGGGACAGGAAAGGTTTACCGAGCAGGCACAGGAGGCACTGGCTCTCTCTCAGGAGCTGGTCAAACAGTACCGCCATAGCCAGTGGGATGTGGAGCATATCCTGCTGGCACTCCTCCAGCAGGAGAAGGGGCTGGTCAGCGGCATCCTGCGGGAGCTAGGGGTCGATGCGGAGGCAGTGAGGCAGAGGGTGGAAACAGCCCTCGCGCAAAACCCCCGTGTTGACTACGAAGCGACACAAATATATGCCACCCCGCGTATTGCCCGGCTTATAGAGGCAGCGGCATCCGAGGCTGACCGGCTCAAAGACGAGTTCATCAGCACCGAACACCTGTTGATTGCCATGGCCGGGGAGGAGCAGGGAGAGGCAGCCGGCATCCTGAAGGGCTTTGGTATTGACCAGGAGAAGGTCTACCTTGCCCTGCAGAAGCTCCGCGGCGGGCACCGGGTTACCGATGCCAGGGCGGAGAGTAAATACCGCTCCCTGGAAAAGTACGGTCGTGACCTGACCGAGATGGCCCGCCAGGGTAAACTTGACCCGGTTATCGGTCGTGAGGAAGAGGTCAAGCGGGTAATGCAAATACTCACGCAGCGGACCAAGAACAACCCGGTAATCGTGGGTGATGCCGGGGTAGGCAAAACGGCTATCGCCGAGGGGCTGGCGCAGAAGATTGTCACCGACGATGTCCCCGATTCGCTCAAGGGCCACCGGATAGTGGCGCTGGATATGGGGTCACTGGTGGCGGGAAGCAAGTTCCGCGGCGAGTTCGAGGAGCGGCTCAAGGCGGTGATGGAGGAGGTGCGGGAGTCCCGGGGCGAGGTCATCCTGTTCATCGACGAAATTCATACCATCGTCGGGGCCGGTGCCGCTGAAGGGGCCATCGATGCCGGCAACATGCTCAAGCCGGCACTGGCCCATGGAGAGCTGCAGTGCGTCGGGGCGACCACCCTCGACGAGTACCGTAAATTTATCGAGAAGGACAGGGCCCTGGAGCGGCGCCTCCAGCCGGTATTTGTCGGTGAGCCCGGCATCGAGGCAACGATTGAGATGCTCAAGGGGCTGCGCCCCAGATATGAAGCCCACCACAAAATTAAAATCAGTGATGAGGCGCTTACGGCAGCCGCCAAATTCAGCCAGCGCTACATCTCGGACAGGTTCCTGCCGGACAAAGCCATCGACCTTGTTGATGAGGCGGCAAGCAAGATTAAGATTGATACCCAGAGCGCCCCGCCCGAGGTCAAGGCCCTGGAGCAGAAACTCAAGCGGCTGACCAATGAGGAAGAGGCAGCCTCACAGCGCCAGGACTACGAACAGGCCGCCCGGCTCAAGAGTGAGCGGCTGCGCCTGGAGGAGGAGTATAACCAGGCCAGGGGCGACTGGCTCAAGCGAGAGAAGATTGACGAGGTGGTGGACGAGGAGGATATCGCCCGGCTCATCTCCAGCTGGACCGGCATTCCGGTGTCCCAGATGCTGGAGGGTGAGGCAGACAAGCTGCTCAACATGGAAGAGCGGATTCACCAGCGGCTGGTAAACCAGGAGGAGGCAGTCACCGCCATCTGTGAGGCTATCAGGAGAAGCCGCACCGGGCTCAAGGACCCCCGGCGGCCCATCGGCAGCTTTATCTTCCTGGGTCCTACCGGGGTCGGCAAGACCGAGCTGGCACGCACCCTGGCGCAGTTTCTATTTGACGATGAGAATGCCATGGTGCGGCTCGATATGTCAGAGTACCAGGAAAAACATACCGTATCCCGCCTTATCGGCGCCCCCCCGGGCTATGTCGGCTTTGAGGAGGGGGGGCAGCTTACCGAAGCGGTGCGGCGGCGCCCCTACCGCATCGTCCTGCTGGACGAGGTCGAAAAGGCCCATCCCGAGGTATTCAATACCCTGCTCCAGATACTTGACGACGGGCGTCTGACCGATGGCCACGGGCGAACGGTAGACTTCAAGAATACCGTCATTATTATGACCAGCAACGTTGGCGTTGAAACCATCAGGCAGGAGATGGCTCTTGGCTTTGCCGCCCGGAAAGACGCCGCCCAGCGCGAGAAAGGCTCCTACGACACCATGAAGGAGAAGGTGCTGGCGGAGGTGAAGAAGACCTTCCGCCCTGAATTCATTAACCGAATAGATGAAATTATAGTTTTCCACCAGCTAACCGAGGCGCAACTGAGGAGCATCGTTGACCTGATGGTAAATGACCTCAAGGCGCGCCTGGCGGAGCGTAAACTGGAAGTGGAACTGACCCCGGAGGCAAAGTCTTGGCTGGCCAACACCGGCTATGACCCGGTTTACGGGGCACGCCCGCTGCGGCGGGCCATCGAGCGCTACGTGGAAAACCCGCTGTCAACCCGGCTGCTCAAAGGCGAGTTCAAACCCGGTGACACGGTTACTATCGACCTCAAAGATGAGAGCTTGACCTTCACCACCGGAGCTGCCGCCAGAGTAGCGCCGTAAAATCCTGATACCTTACAAAGCTTGAGCCAATTCAGAGCGGCGTTAAATCCGCGCTCCGAAATCTGATTTCAGCATAACATAAGTAACATTAAGGCAGGAGACATTTTGAGTTCCGGCACCAGGTGGGGCAAACTGATACAAATACTGGGGAGATGGGAATACCTTATCGGTATCCTGGGCATCCTCCTCACCATCGGGATAGCGGTGGCCGTTATCCTCTTCTGGGAAGAGGTTCGGGCCCTTGCACATTTCGGCTATATCGGAGTCTTCGTCATCAGTGCCTTTGGTGGCGCCACCATTCTGGCCCCGGTGCCGATGACCCCGGTGGTGTTTGCCCTGGGGGGGGTGCTCAACCCGGCACTCGTCGGGGCTGCCGCCGGTCTGGGTGAGACCATCGGTGGCCTGGCTATCTACATGACGGGTTACGGCGGCGGCACGGCCCTCATCGACGCAAACCACGGCAGAATTCAGGCAGTCTACTCCCGGGTGCTGGTTTGGATGAGAAGAAGAGGGGGGTGGACCCTCTTTCTCCTCTCGGCGATAGTCAACCCCTTCTTCTACCCTGCAGGACTGGCGGCAGGGGCACTCCGCTTCGGGGTAAAACGGTTCTTCTTCATCTGCTGGGGAGGAAAAACAATCAAGGGCATGACGGTCGCCTTCGCCGGTTACCTCGGGCTGCATGCCCTCTTCGGGGCGCTGGGTATCCCGGTGTAAAAAGGGCAGGTAAGTACCGGCGCTGGCTTGCGTTCCCTCCCGTTTTCTGCTACATTTGATTTTGCACCTTCGGTGCAAAACGGGAGGAGGGGGGAAGGGATAAGGAATATAGACACTGGGGAAACCCCAGACCCCCGCGCTAAAGCGCAAATGATAAGTTTCACGGGGCTGTAGTTCAGCTGGGAGAACGTTTGACTGGCAGTCAAAAGGTCGAGAGTTCGAATCTCTCCAGCTCCACCACCCACTTTCCGCTTTATCCCCCACGGCCGAAGCGCACTGCTACAATGTCGCCGTCCTGCACCTCATAGTCACGACCCGCAAGATGCTGACGACCCGCTTTAGATATAGCCGCCTCAGTGCCAAGCTCCATAAGGTCTTCATAGCGGATAACCTCCATGCGAATAAAACCCTTTTCCATATCCGTGTGAATCTTCCCGGCGGCTACCGGGGCTTTGTCCTCTTTCCGACAAGTCCAGGCACGCACCTCATCCTCCCCGGTTGTAAAGAAGTTGATTAGTCCCAGCATCCTATAGGCGGCACTAAGTAGGCGCTCCATTGATGACTCTTTTAACCCGAGTTCCTCCAGAAACTCCTGTCGTTCATCCAGGCTCAGCTGGCTGATATCAGCTTCGTCTTTGCCGCAGACAACAATTGCTTCCGCCCCCTCGGCACCAGCAATACGTTCCAGTGCCTTTACATGGCGATTATCTGCGTCCTCTATGGATTTGATATTAGCGATATATAATACCGGTTTTAACGAGGCAAGATTACATTCACGGATACTGGCTAGTTCCTGAACACTGAGGTTTTGCTTGCGTGCCGGGGTGCCCTGCTGAAGAGCCGCGTACACCTTTTCGCAATTAGCAGTATCCCGAATAGCATCCTTATCTCCTGACCGTACCCTCTTTGCCAGACGTTTAATCTTATTTTCAAGCGTGCTACTATCAGCAACCATCAGTTCCAGGTCAACCGTCTCGATATCCCGTACCGGGTCTATCGTCACATGCTCAAAGGGAATACTACTATCTTCGAAGCAACGTACCACGTGCAACAATGCTTCAACGTCCTTAATATACCCGAGCAACCTGAAGCCGTGTCCATCTCCTTGAGGACCAGCCTTAAGCCCGGAGATATCAACGACTTCCAGTGTGGCCGGTACTACCTTTTGCGGCCGGTAAATTTCTGCAAGCCGGTTAAGGCGCTGGTCAGGCACAAAGACTACCGCCCGGTTCATCTCGGAACCATTATAACTGGATACCCCGGCAGCCGTGATAGCATTGAAAATAACTGTTTTCCCGGAAGAAGGTAATCCTACCAGGCCACAACTTAAACCCATAGTGTATCCTTTCTGTAAAATGCGCACGGCAAACGCGCCATTATCCTTCACCTTGGAGTTTGAGAATAATCCCTAAACCTGAGAGGCAGCTTCAAGTGGAGGAAAATGAAGGCGAATCTTTCATGCAGTATATGCTACTACCAGCGAATAACTACGATAATAGTCTCTATCAATAGTATATATCGATAGGGCTCTATTTACAATTTTTAAGGATATGATATGAGTAATTATGGCATATCACGGAGATATTCAAGGTCATGGCAGCTTCAGAACTATCCTGAAAGTTCTACCTATTGTACCCTCAGCTCCAGTTTTATATCAGGTTACCTCGCTGCCTCCAGAATTCCGCGTATGGACACAACCCACAGATAATAGATTACTGAGGTGGTCCCCGAAATTTGGACAGGTAGCTAAGAGCGGGTTCTGCTCCTATAATGAATACGGAATAGGAGGAGAACACGAAACAGAACCGAAGGAAACACAGCCCGTCGTTTAAAGCCAGGGTAGCATTGGAAGCATTAAAGGGTGAAGAGACGATAGCCGAACTGGCCAATAAGTTTGAGGTTCACCCCAGCCAGATTCGCAAA